>Ga0306925_10000482_pt1 | contig 28778 bp, 23 predicted proteins | sample flu12Cox44000176_FD_203755 | JGI IMG/M metagenome (GOLD analysis project Ga0306925, IMG submission 203755) | Lab enrichment of tropical soil microbial communities from Luquillo Experimental Forest, Puerto Rico - flux8day.12C.oxic.44.000.176 (v2)... | ecosystem: Environmental > Terrestrial >... | reverse complement strand
TCTGGACAGTAGAGGCGTGTACTTCTCCCTCCACGTGACCAAATATCGCGACCTTCCCCTGACCAACTATCTTGCCGACAATCGAAAGACCGGAACCGATGGAGGAAGTCGTTTCTTGCGACGCCGGGTGTCCAACAATGGAGCGTTTCACATCCTGCGCCGATGACGAGTCTCGATTGGTATCTGGTGCATTGCCATTGGATTTTCCGAACATGTTACTCTCCTACTGTTGCGCTCGCTGCTGAACGAATTGTCAGAGGGCGTAGTAGATGCGGTGGAAACGGCGGCCTAGATGACTGAGCACTTCGCGACCGGTCGATTTACTCGCCGCTGCAAGATCGTCGATGCTAATCTCCGGTCCGATAAGCGTGACTACTTCGCCGAAGCGCGCAGCTGTCGGGTCTGAAAGATCAGTCACATCGACGGTTAGAAGATCCATCGAAGGATGTCCCACAACTGGACACCGTCGACCGCCAACGATCGCCTGTGGCTTATTGTCGAAAGTGCTTGCCGATCGCGGATAGCCATCAGCATATCCGGCCGAAACCAACGCAAGCCGAGTGGGACGCTTTGCGGCCCAGCCAAAGTTATCGGCGATGGTTTCCCCCGGCGCCAAGCTGAGAACCCGTACGATGCGAGCGCGCAGTTCGATCACCGGTAGCATCGGATTGGCAACGCCTGGCGTCGGATTAACTCCGTAAAGCGCCGCACCCGCTCGCACGAGATCGAAATGGGCCTTCGGCGCGAAGAAGATGCCGGACGAATTGGCCATTGACGCAGGAACGCCCCTGTAGAGCCGGCGCAGATCGTGAAGCCGGCTGATTTGACGGTCGTGATCGGCGGGTTTTTCGGCGTTGTCGAGACGACTCATCAGAAGTTCGATACCGTGGCGCGGCAAACCGACTCTAGGCGCAATCGCGACCGCTTCTTCCATCGAGATACCAAGCCTGCTTTCGCCAGTGTCTACGTGTAGCGCGCAGCCGCCCACCCATCGATCCGACGTGACAAAGGCGTCCCATTCGGCCATTTCGATAGAACTACGGATGACCGGTCGCGCATTGATTTCTGCGAAGGCCTGCCCGGTTCCAGGGTAGAGTCCATTGAGAACATAAATGGTCGCGTTTGGCGCAACCGCGCGAACGCGTTTGGCTTCCGGGATATTGGAGACAAAAAATGTCCTACAGCCGGTTTTGGCCAGAGCGCCCGCGACCGGTTCGATGCCGCAGCCATAGGCATTGCCTTTGACCACCGCGGCGCATTCAGCATCGGTGTGTTTCGCCAGTTTGTCCCAATTAAGTACAATAGCCGTCAAACTGATCTTGAGAACACCGCAAGCTTCTGCTTCCGCAGGCCCATCGGTCGTAACACACGCCGCAAGCCCCTTGTTGTTAACAACGAGCCTGCCCCCTCCATTTATGATTTTTCCGTCGACTGAACCTTCGACAACGACCTTCGCGCCAGACTCGATGGTCAACCTGCCTAGAAGATTTCCACGAATGTGTAAGGAACAGTTCTCTTGAACAATTGTGTCGGCGAGTACCGAGCCGTTTATATCCGCCGAGCTACTGACCACAAGCAGCCCTTCTACGGTTTTCTGTGCTGAAAACGTCGCAACGTTCGACACGACTGGCCGGAGCCCCTTGGCCGAATTGCTATGAATGTTTGCGCGTTTCCGGTCACACCGCAAGACAACCGGGATGCAAAAAAACAACAATGTGAGGGACTGAAGTCTCGCTTTGTCACAAAGCGGACATGCAACTCACGCTGGGTAATGTCCGCTATTGGCCCAAAGCGGACATCGGCTACTGCACTGCACATGTCCGCTTTCGGGGGTAAAGCGGACATGACCGTAGTCCGCTTTCGCGGTCGCTATTCGGGGTAAAGCGGACATGCCGTTTTGCACCGCACATGTCTGCTTTTGACCCAAAGCGGACATCGGCGGGCTGCGCGACCCGGGCGCCTTCGGGCGTGCTAGGCTGAGGCGAAACGATGCCTTGTCCTGAGCCTCGGAGGAGGCAATGAGACGGCGCGAGTTCATCACATTGCTCGGCGGGACTGTTGTCGCGTGGCCAATGGCAGCGCACGCCCAACAGGTACCGATGCCGGTAATCGGATTTCTCAATAGTGCATCGCCTGAGGGTTACGCGCCCGAGCTGAGCGCATTCCGTCAGGGGCTGATGGAGTCCGGTTATGTCGAGGGTCAGAATGTAGCGATCGAGTTTCGCTGGGCGAACGGACAATACGATCGCCTCGCCGCATTGGCTGACGACCTCGTTCGTCGCCGGGTTTCGGTCATTGCCGCGACGAGCACTCCTGCCAATCTCGTGGCAAAGGCCGCGACAAGTACGATTCCTATTGTCTTCACCACCGGCAACGATCCAGTGAAGCTCGGACTGGTTGCTAGTCTGAGCCGACCTGGCGGCAATGTCACCGGCGTGACCCAATTGACCGGGGAATTGATGGCGAAACGGCTTGAGCTAGCCCACGAATTGGTCCCCACCGCGACCGTCATTGGGCTCCTCATCAATCCGGCGTCTCCGGCTGCCGAAGACGCGATACGAGACTTACGGGCGGCAGCAGTAAACTTTGGGCTGCAGCTAACTGTGCTGTACGCGAGCACCGAAGCGGAACTCGATATCGCGTTCATGACCTTCCACAAAACGGGGGCCGGTGTGCTCGTTATAGGCAACGATACGTTCTATGTCAGCGAAGCCAAACAACTGGCCGCAATGGCGATCCGCAATTCGGTGCCCGCGATCTACGAGTATCACCAATTCGTCGAAGCAGGCGGCCTGGCTAGCTATGGAGGCAGTATCACAGATTCCTACCACCTAGCCGGTGTCTATACTGGCCGGATTCTGAAGGGCGAGAAGCCCGCCGACCTGCCGGTCCAGCGGGCAACCAAAGTAGAGCTGATCATAAACCTGAAGGCCGCCAAGACCTTCGGCGTCACCGTTCCCAACACACTAATCGGACGCGCTGACGAAGTAATCGAATGAGTGACGCGATGTCTGCTTCTGGCCCAAAGCGGACAGCGCCGCCCTGATCTGATACACTCTGAAAACTGGCGTCATCCTCAGCGGAGGGTTGCATGCGCCGGCGAGATTTCATCAAAGTTTTTGCTGGTTCGGTCGCTTGGCCGCTCGCGGCAAGCGCGCAGCAAGGCGAGCGAGTGCGGCGCGTCGGCGCCGTGTTTCCTTTCTCGGAGAACGATCCGCAATCAATGGCGCGCCTCGCGGCGCTTCGACAGGGTTTGCAACAATTGGGTTGGACTGACGGCTATAACCTGCGGATCGAAACTCGCTGGTTTACCGGCAATCCTGACGACAATCGCAGAAACGCGGTCGAATTGGTTGCGCTCGCTCCCGACCTAATCTTCGCCTCCGGCAGCGCGACTCTGGGACCACTATTACAGGCAACCCGAAGCATCCCGATTGTGTTCGCAGTCGTGCCTGATCCGGTCGGTGTCGGATTCGTTGACAGCCTGGCGCGGCCAGGGGGCAACGCTACGGGTTTCACGACATTCGAATCCAGCATTGGCGTGAAATGGTTGGAGGTGCTCAAGCAAATTATACCGGGCTTAACGCGAGTGGCAGTAATCCGAGACCCCTCTATCGCCGCCGGTATCGGCCAGTGGGGCGCCATCCAAGGCGCAGCGCCGTCGTTCGGGGTGGAATTGAATCCGATCAACGTCGGTGACGCCGGCGGCATCAAGCGCGCCATCGAGGCCTTTGCGCGGTTCTCCAGTGGCGGCTTGATCGTGACGGGAAGCGGGTTGGCATTGGTCCATCGCGATCTGATCATCACGCTAGCGGCACAGCACAAACTGCCCGCGATCTACTTCGAACGCTACTTCGTCGCCGCCGGAGGCTTGATCTCCTATGGTCCTGATTTCCTCGACCAATACCGGCACGCAGCCAGTTACGTCGATCGCATCCTTAAGGGCGAGAAGCCTGCCGACCTTCCGGTGCAAGCGCCGACTAAGCTCGAACTGGTCATCAACCTCAAGACCGCCAAGGCGCTTGGCCTCACCGTGCCGCCTTCGCTACTCGCTCGTGCCGATGAGGTGATCGAGTAATCGATGTCCGCTTCTGGCCCTCAGCGGACATTCCCATACGTCGCATTTGATGTCGCTTTCGGGGTAAAGCGGACATGCCGTGTTGCACTGCATATGTCTGCTTTTGACCCAAAGCGGACATCGGACATCCCTTAACGACCATCATTTGAACCGCTACGATGCCTTTGGCCTTAGCCCCGGGGAGGCAATGAGACGGCGCGAGTTCATCAAATTAGTTGGCGGATCATTAGCAACGGCTTGGCCGCTTGCGGCACGCGCACAGCAGTCTGAGAAGATGCGACGGATCGGTGTGCTACTGCCCGCCACGGCGGACGATGCTGTGTTTCAAGCTCGTCTTGGGGTCTTCCTACAGGAGTTGGCGATCTTGGGCTGGCCGATCGGCCGTAATATGCGGATCGATGTCCGCTGGGCCACGGCAGACGCCAGTGAAATTCGGCGACACGCAGCGGAACTAGTTGCGCTCAAGCCGGATGTGATTCTCGCCACCGGCGAATCGACCATGCCGCCGTTGCTGCAGGCGACGCGCACTGTGCCGATCGTTTTTCCGACCGGCTTTGATCCGGTCGGCTACGTCAACAGCCTAGCTCGACCCGGCGGCAATGCCACTGGCTTCATGATTGCCGAATACACCATGGGCGGGAAGTGGCTGGAGTTGCTTAAGGAGATCGCGCCAGGCGTCACCCGTGTGGCGGTCATTCGGGATGCGACCAACCCTGGCGGAATCGCCCAGTTCGGTGTCATCAACGCCATGGCACCCTCGCTCAGGGTAGAGGTCACGCCGGTCAACATGCGCAGCGCCGATGACATCGACAATGACGTCGCGGCCTTCGCTCGCTCTCCGAACGGCGGTCTGATCATTACGGGGACCGGGGCCGCGATACGCTATCGAGAATTGATCATCACTCTGGCAGCCCGGCACAAGCTACCCGCGATCTACTTCGAACGGTTCTTCGTGGCTGATGGCGGCCTGATCTCCTATGGGGTCGATCTACTCGACCAGTACCGACGCGCGGCCGGCTACATTGACCGAATCCTTAAAGGTGAAAAGCCGGCTGACATGCCGGTTCAAGCGGCGACCAAGTACGAGTTGGCAATCAACCTCAAGACCGCCAAGGCGCTCAGCCTCACTGTGCCGCCGTCGCTGCTCGCGCGTGCCAGCGAGGTGATTGAATAGTTCTGATGTCCGCTATTGGCCCAAAGCAGACATGGGCTAGTGCACTGCACATGTCTGCTATTGGGGGTAAAGCAGACATGACCGTTTGAGTCCGCTTTCGCGGTCGCTATTGGGCAAAGCGGACATTGCGCAATACGCGACGCCGCAAACCCATTGAGCACTCTTGACCTTGGAGTAAACTGCAAGGTGCATCCTTTATGCTCTCTCCAAGTTCCAACAGGAGTGCAGGATGGCCGACAAACGCAAAATCGAGATATTCAGCGCAGGTTGCGCGCCCTGCATTGAGGCAATCGAAGCAGTGAGGCGGGAGGCGTGTTCCTCCTGCGAAGTTATCGTGCACGACATGATGGATACGCAGGTCGCCAGGCGCGCGAAGGAAATGGGCATTAGTTCCGTTCCGGCAGTCGTAATCGACGGCAAGTTGGCGTCCTGTTGCACTGGCAGGGGCGTCGATATCGACGTGCTGAAAAACGCCGGATTAGGAAGGGCCCTGTAGGAAATTCGTGCGCGGGTAATTGCTTATATTGGGTAAGAATCGAAGGCGCACCATGGAAGGCAACGAAGGGACCTTTGATCGCATTGTGCGAGGCGTTGTTGGAGCGATTATGTTGGCGGTCGTTGCCCTTTCGCTTGAAGGTCCCATAGCGTTGATTGAGGGCTCCATCGCCGCGACTGTTGGAGTTATTGGCGCCTTTTTGTTTTTGACAGGGTTGGTTGGTTGGTGCCCAGCTTACGCGCTCTTGGGCCTCGATACCCGCTCACCAACCGCCAGACACTGATTGTCCGAGATTTGTCGGCCAAGAGCTCAAGATGCGGCGCCTCGTCGGCACGCGATGTCCGCTTTGGGCCAAAAGCGGACATCGCTAGTTGCACCGCACATGTCCGCTTTTGGGGGTAAAGCGGACATCGACTAATGCGCTGCACATGTCTGCTCTTGGGGTGAAAGCGGACATGAGCGGCTCAGGATTGCTGCCTTGCAAACTGACCCCTGAACCCCATTTCGCCAGTCACAAATCCCTGCTGTAATCGCGTCCTAATCGGCGTAGTCCCAGCCTTAGGGAAGGCAATGCGACGACGCGATTTCATGAAAGTCATTGCTGGTTCAGCCATTACATGGCCGCTCGCGGCGCGTGCGCAGCAGGGCGAACACATGCAGCGCATCGGCGTGCTGATGAATATCGGGGCGGACGATCCAGAAGCGCCGGCAATGGTGGGAGCATTCTCTCAAGGATTGGCAGAATCGGGCTGGATCATCGGCCGCAATGCGCGGATCGACTATCGATGGTATCAAGGCAACCCCGAAGCCGCGCGCGCCTACGTGGCGGAATTGCTCACGCTGATGCCGGATATCATCCTCGCCTCTGGCACCCCAGGGACGAAAGCAGTCAAGCAACTCACGCGCACGGTGCCGATCGTGTTTGCGCGGCTGGCCGATCCGGTCGGTTCTGGCATCGTTGATAGCTTGGCCCGGCCAGGGGGCAACGTTACCGGCTTCATGGACTACGACTTCGGTTTCGGCGGAAAATTACTGGATTTCCTCAAGCAGATTGCGCCGCACATGACCCGGGTGGCTGTTTTTCGCGACGATACCAATCCCGCCGGGATCGCCACGTTCGGTGTTATTCAAACCATGGCGACCTCTGCTGGGCTGCAAGTGACGCCGGTCAGCGTTCGCAACAGCGACGAAATTGTCAGCGCCGTGGAGGCCTTCACCCATAGCCCCAATGGCGGTGCGATTGTGACAGGCAGCGCGTTATATACGGTTCATCGTGATCTGATCTTGAAACTCATCGCCCGCTATAAACTGCCGGCCATCTATAACGACCGCGTCAGCGTTGCGGATGGCGGCCTGATCTCTTACGGACCTGATTTTGCCGATCAGTTCCGGCGCGCGGCCGGCTATGTCGATCGCATCCTCAAAGGCGAGAAACCGGGCGATCTCCCTGTGCAGGCGCCCACCAAGTATGAACTGGTCATCAATCTCAAGACCGCAAAGACCCTCGGCCTGACCATTCCGCAGTCACTGCTCGCCAGTGCCGACGAGGTGATCGAATGAGGCGACGCGAGTTCATCACGCTTGCTGGCAGTTTGGCGGTGGCGTGGCCGCTCGCGGTGCGCGCGCAGCAGACCGATCGGGCGCGAAGACTCGGTGTATTGACGAGTGGTCCCGACGAAGCCGATGCGGAAGGACAAGCTCGCATTGCAGCCCTCAAACTTGGTTTGCTGGAGCACGGATGGATCGAAGGCCGCAACCTTGAAGTCATCTATCGTTGGGGTGGCAATGACACCGGTAAAATGCGTGCCTATGCGGTCGAGTTGGTGGCTTTGAACCCGGATGCAATTTTTGCTGCGCCTAGCGCCGCCCTGGCGGAAGTGCAGCGAGCAACCCGCACGATACCCATAGTATTTGCTCAAGTCTCTGATCCAGTCGGCGCTGGATTCGTCGCTAGTCTCGCGCATCCAGGAGGGAATATTACCGGATTTGCGCTTTTCGAGTTTGCCATTGGCGCAAAGTGGCTGGAACTGCTGAAACAGTTCGCTCCGTCTGTCACGCGAGCTGTCGTCATTTATGATCCAGCCACGCCAAGTGCGGCCGGATTTCTGCCGTTGATCTCGGCTGCCGGGCGTTCGTTTGGGGTCGATGTATTCGTCCACAGCGTAAGAGACAGCGCTGAGATCGAACCCATCATTGACACATTTGCGGCTGAGCCGAACGGAGGCCTCGTCGCAATACCGAGCGCGACCATCACGGCGAAGCGAGATTTGATTATCTCCGTCGCCGATCGCAACCATCTGCCCACAATATCTGCGTTCCGTAACTTTCCTGCGGCCGGCGGCCTGGCCTCCTACGGGGTCGACAATGTCGACCTTTTTAGGCGCTCAGCCACCTATATCGATCGCGTCTTCAAAGGTGAAAAGCCCAGCGATCTTCCTGTCCAAGAGGCCAACAAATTCCAACTGATCATTAATATGAAAACGGCCCAAGTGCTGGGCTTGAATGTGCTGCCGGCGCTGCTCGCCACGGCCGACGAGGTGATCGAATAACGGCGTCTCTTTGTTGCACTGCGTATGTCTGCTTTTGGCCCAAAGCGGACATCCCTAGTTGCACCGCACATGTCCGCTTTCGGATGTAAAGCGGACATGCCTTGTTGCACCGAAAAGTCCGCTTTTGACCCAAAGCGGACTTTTCGACAGCGCCCTGTAATGCGCGTTTGCGGCCATGTGCGACAAAAGGCATCCATCACACCAGTCCGGCCACGATCTATAACCTTGGGTTGAGTTGGTCGATTCAGGCCCGTTCAAACTGAAGGTGGGGGCGCCACATGGCCGATGACCGTACGGACTTGGATCCATCGACTTGGGATCCGGCATTCGATGCCGTGGTTGCGGCTCCGTGGCACCACAAAGTCATTTTCGAGAACGAGCGTCTTCGCGTCCTCGAGGTAACTTTGGAGCCAAACGACGAAGAGCCTATCCATCATCATCGATGGCCATCGGTTTTCGTGTTCGACCAAATGCAGGGGTCGGTGCACGATTGTGCTCCTGATGGCACTAAACTGCCTCCGAACCGGGATGTCATGCAGGCGATTCAAAATTGGAATGGCCATGGATGTTTGGTCGTGAACATGGCACCCCAACCGCTCGGACGAGTTTTCAACGCTTCGGAAAAGACGATCCACGGCATCAGAATTGAGATGAAGGCGAACCTCTGATCGGGAAAAGAGGACCAACATGTCTGCAAAGAACGAAGCCAGGCCGTCGCTCCATCACGTGACGAGAAGACAAGCCGTCTTGATGAGATGATCAAATGGTACGCACTTGTCGTCGGAACGCAGGTACAATTTCGAAATGAAACTGCTGCCTGGACAACAAACGATGGTGCAAACCATCGAATTGCATTCTTGGCCGTGCCCGGTCTTTCGGATGATGCCGACAAGGTGCGCCACAACGGGATGCACCACTGCGCATTCGAATACAATAACTTTGCTGAATTAATGTCTACGTATGATCGCTTGCGACAAGCTGGCGTCGAGCCGACATTCTCCCTCGATCACGGGATGACAATGTCGATTTACTATAAGGACCCTGAAGGCAACTTTGTTGAACTGCAAAGTGACAACTTTTCCGACTGGAAGCATTCGGGCGAATACATGCGAGGATCCCCACAATTTGCTGCAAATCCAATTGGCGTCTTTTTTGATCCAGCCCGGGTCTATGAGATGTTTAAATCCGGCACCGATTTCGAGACTTTGGAAAAGGCAGTCTATGCCGGCGCTTTCTTACCCGATCCCATCCCAAATATCGGTTTGCCGGGCTGAACGCTGTTTCGTTCGCTTTTGCCCTTAGCGGGCGTTCTATATGTCGCATTTGATGTCGCTTCCGAGTGTAAAGCGGACATAGGCTCTTGCAGTGCCCATGTTCGCTTTTGACCCAAAGCGGACATTGGCCCTCCAGTTGACCCTTCCAGAACGGCGGCGCGGATTGGTATGATGTCGTGTCCGAGCGTTGGGCGACAAGCAATGAAACGGCGCGAGTTCATCACGCTTCTCGGCGGCGTAGTGGTATGGCCGCTCACCGCGAACGCGCAGCAGCCAGCGCTGCCTGTAATTGGGTTTCTCAGCGCTGGAACTTTTGAAAAAAATCGTGACTACGTTGCGGCATTCCATCGAGGTCTGGCCGACGGAGGATTTGCCGAAGGCCGCAACGTCGGGATCGAGTATCGATGGTCAGAGGATCACAGCGATCAATTACCTGCACTGGCTGCGGATTTGGCTCGTCGTCAGGTAGCTGTCATTGTTGCGGTGAGCACACCAGCTTCGCTGGCTGCTAAGGCGGCGACTCAGACAATCCCGATCGTTTTTGGTGTCGGAACCGATCCAGTGAGAATTGGCCTCGTCGGGAGCCTATCGCATCCCGGCGGCAACATCACTGGCATTACTAACCTGAACGTCGAGCTATTCAAAAAATGCTTCGAACTGATGCACAGCATGATGTCTCCCACCGCTACGATCGCTGTCCTCGTCAACCCGGCGAACATCGCCCAAACCGCGACCGAAAGAACGACTATACAAGATGTGGCACATGCCCTCGGCGCACACTTCGTCATTCTGGAGGCAAGTACTCCCAACGAGATCGAATCGGCTTTCGAGGCGCTTGTCGGTCAGCGCGTCAACGCACTGGTGGTAAGCGGAGAAATATTTTTTTTGACCCAACGTGATCGGCTCGTCGCGCTCGCGGCTCGCCATGCACTGCCAACCATATATGCGTGGCGCGAGTTTCCGATCGCCGGCGGCCTCATGAGCTACGGGACCGATTTCAAGGAACCCTATCGTCTGATCGGAGTATACGCCGGCCGGATTCTCAAGGGGGAAAAGCCGGCCAATCTTCCTGTCCAACAGGCCAGTAAGGTCGAGCTAGTCATCAATCAAAAAACTGCGAAGGCGCTTGGCATCAGTGTTCCACAATCGCTGATATCTCGCGCCGACGAGGTCATTGAATGAGCCGCGATGTCCGCTATTGGCCCAAAGCAGACATCGGCGAGTGCGCTGCACATGTCCGCTTTCGGGGGTAAAGCGGACATGGCGTTTTGCACTGCATATGTCTGCTTTGACCCAAAGCGGACATCCTGCCATGGCGCGAGAGCGGGGATTTGCCTAGGATTGAGCATCGTCGTCAACCGTCGGGGGCGACATGCAACGACGTGGTGAAAGCGGACAACCGACTAAAGGCCAGCGCAAGATTGGGCCCAAGGCGCGCAAAGCGCCAATTGCTTCCATAACCGGTGCCGACTTACAGGAACAACTCGACCGGCGTACCCGCGAACTCGACGAAGCACTTCAGCAGCAGACTGCCACGAGCGAAGTGCTAAGCATCATTCGCCGTTCACCGGCGGATGCCCAACCAGTGTTCGACGCGATCGTCCAAAGTGCCGCGCGTCTCTGCGGTGCTATTTTCGGCGCCGTCCATCTGTACGAGAACGATCGTCTCCGCATTGCCGCTACCAACAACTTCTCACCCGAGGCGACGAGTCAACTTCACGACCTTCAGCAACTAAAACGGCCAGAACGATCACACCTTGCTGGCCGGGCCATCTTGGACCGCGCGCTCATACACGTGCCCGACGTGCTCAAGGACCCGGAATACTCGCGCGAATTGGCGTTGGCCGGAGGGTGGCGGGCGGTACTTGGGATTCCTCTGCTTAGCGACGGGAAGCCGGTAGGTACCCTCTCGGTCGCTAAAGCCGAGCCGACGCCATTTTCAGACCGACAAATTGGACTATTGAAGACCTTTGCCGATCAGGCTGTGATCGCGATCGAGAACGTGCGCTTGTTCGAAGCCGAACAGGCACGCACGCGCGAGCTTTCCGATTCGCTGGAGCAGCAAACCGCAACCTCTGAAGTCTTGAAAGTCATCTCAAGCTCGTCAGGAGAATTGGAAGCGGTGTTTAATGCCATTTTGACGAATGCAACCCGGATCTGTGAGGCCGCGTTCGGCAATCTTTTCTTGCGCGAAGGACCTGTTTTTCGCTCTGTCGCTGTACATAGCAAGCACGCCCAGTCATGGCGACGAAATCCCGTAGTCGACTTGCGCGACAACCCGGGCATCCCGCTTGATCGACTTGTTCAGACGAAGAATGTTATCCACGTTCCCGACCTGCGGACTGATCAATCCTACATCAATAAAAACGATCGTGTCGTAACACTCGTCGAGACCGGTGGTGCGCGGACTCACGTAACTCTTCCGATGCTTAAGGATGGCGAAATCATCGGCGCGATTGCCATGTTTCGTCAGGAAGTAAGGCCGTTCACCGACAAGCATATTGAGCTGGTTAAGAACTTCGCCGCGCAGGCGGTCATCGCTATCGAGAACACGCGCTTACTTAACGAGCTACGCGAATCTCTTCAGCAGCAGACTGCGACCTCCGAAGTGCTCAAAGTTATCAGTTCGTCGCCGGGTAATTTGGAGCCTGTGTTCCAAGCCTTGCTAGCGAACGCGACTCGCATATGCGGAGCCAAATTTGGCACGCTCTATTTGCACAGAGGGGACGCCTTCTACGCCGATGCTTTCCACAACGCGCCACCGGCTTTCGTTGAAGAACGCAAAAATCGGCCACTCCATCCCGCGCCTGATACCACTCTTGGCCGCGCGGCGAGCACCAAAAAAGTGGTCCAAACCGTAGATATCACGAAGAGCGAGCCATATCGCAACCGCGATCCATTCGCAGTAGGCGGTGCTGAACTTGGTGGTTACCGGACAGTCGTCTCCGTGCCGATGCTGAAGGAGGGCGAGTTAATCGGGGCGATCAGCATCTACCGGCAAGAGGTGCTGGCCTTTAGCGACAAGCAGATTGAGTTGGTGCAAAACTTTGCGGATCAGGCGGTTATCGCAATTGAGAACGTGCGGCTGCTCAACGAGCTGCGCGAGTCCCTCCAGCAACAGACCGCCACCGCCGACGTGCTCAAGGTCATTAGTCGCTCGACGTTCGATCTACAGACGGTGTTCGACACGCTATTGGAGTCTGCAGCGCGTTTATGCGAGGCCGACAAAGGTCAAATCATTCGACCGACCGAGAAGGGCACGACCTACTACGCTGCTGCAAGCTACCATCACACGCCCGAGTACATTGCGCATATGAGCACTCAAACGTTCACCCCAGGTCGCGGTGGTGTGGTCGGACGCGTTCTGCTGGAAGGCAAATCGGTGCAAATTCCGGATGTGTTTGATGATCCGGAGTACACTTACAAGGAGGCCGCGAAAATGGGCGGCTGGCGCACAATACTTGGCGTTCCGCTTCTGCGGGAGCGCGTGCCAATTGGCGTGCTTGTCCTACACCGCGCTATCGAACGGCCTTTTACCGAAAAGCACATCGAGTTACTCGAGACATTTGCAGACCAGGCGGTCATCGCGATCGAGAACGTACGGTTGTTCGACGAGGTGCAGGCGCGCACGCGCGACCTTTCCGAGTCGCTGGAGCAGCAGACGGCGACCTCGGAAGTGCTTAAAGTAATCAGTTCGTCGCCCGGCGAGCTTGAGCCGGTGTTCAATGCCATACTCGAGAACGCGACGCGTATTTGTGACGCCAAATTCGGCGTTTTGTGGCGCCGGTTCGATGACGGCACCGCCCGGATCTTCTCGAGTCTTGGCGTACCTTCGGCGTTCGCAGAGTACCTGCAACGTGGACCCCATCGACCCGGCCCGTTAAGCCCGCTCAACCGTGTCGCAAAAACCCGCCTACGCCTCCACATCGCCGACTTTCGTGCAGATCAAGCCTATCTGGCTCACGATCCTCTGGCGGTTGCCGGGGTCGAACTCGGCGGCCAGCGGACAGTGGTCGTCGTGCCGATGCTCAATGAGGACAAGCTGGTCGGCATGATCGCAGTCTATCGGCAGGAAGTCAGGCCATTCACGGATAAGCAGATTGAACTGGTCGAGAACTTCGCCGCGCAAGCTGTGATCGCCATAGAGAATGCTCGCTTGCTAAACGAGTTGCGCGACCGCACGCGCGAACTGGCAAAGTCGCTAGAGGAGTTGCGCACTACGCAGGACCGTCTCGTACAGACACAGAAGCTCGCCTTACTGGGGCAACTGACTGCCGGAATTGCGCATGAGATCAAGAACCCGCTCAATTTTGTAAACAATTTCTCGGGTATATCCGCCGAGCTGATCGATGAATTGCGAGACACTTTGAAGAGCGTATCGCTCGACGAAAAAGTCCGCGCTGAAATTGAAGAACTGGCGGACACGCTAAAGGGCAATTTCGACAAGGTCGTGCATCATGGCAGACGCGCGGATGCCATCGTCAAGAATATGTTGCAACACTCACGCGAAGGTTCAGGCGAGCATCGGGTGATTGATATCAACGCTCTCGTTGAGGAAAGTCTTAATCTTGCATGGCACGGAGCGCGGGCTGAGACGCAGGGCTTTGAGATCAAGCTCAAACAGTCTCTCGATCCATCTGCCGGTAGGGCAGACGTTTTCCCGCAAGATATCCGGCGTGCTCTTCTTAATCTGATTGCAAACGGCTTCTATGCGGCAACCAGGCGTAGGGCGGAGAATAATGGTGGAGACTACGAGCCAACGCTCGCGGCTTCGACCAAAAATCTTGGCGATCGTGTCGAGATCAGAATTCGCGACAACGGCACCGGTATGACGGCGGACGTGAAAGAAAAGATGTTCAACCCATTCTTCACGACCAAACCAACCGGAGAGGGCACCGGCCTTGGCCTTTCCATCAGCCACGACATCATCGTCAAGCAACACGGCGGCTCACTCGAGGTCGATACGCAGCCGGGCGAGTTCACCGAAATCACGGTCACCCTGCCGCGCGTCGCTGCATTCGTTTGAGGTCAGCCCGATGTCCGCTTCTGGCCCAAAGCGGACATCCCTAGTTGCACCGCACATGTCCGCTTTCGGGGGTAAAGCGGACATGGCTCAAATCTCGCATCGTCGAATCATGATCCAAAGTTGACAGCCTGCCATGGCGCCAAAACGAGGATTTGCATAGGATTGAGCATCGTCGTGCGAGGGCGACATGCAGCGACGCGGTGGTCAAAGCGGGCATCCTGTGAAGGGCCAGCGTACTGTTAGGCCCAAGGCTCGCAAAGCGTCGACCGCAGGCACGCCCATTTCCGACCTGCAGAAAAAACTCGACCAGCGTACCCGTGAGCTTGACGAGGCGCTTCAGCAGCAGACAGCCACCAGCGAAGTGCTGGGTATCATTCGCCGGTCACCGGCGGATGCCCAACCAGTGTTCGACGCGATCGTACAAAGTGCCGCGCATCTCTGTGGCGCTGATGTTAGCGCTGTCTATCTGTACGAGAACGATCGTCTTCGCATTGCAGCTACCAACAACTTCACGCCAGAGGCGACGAGTCAGCTTCACGAAATTCAGCAACTAAAGCGACCAGAACGATCACACCTTGCCGGCCGGGCCATATTGGACCGGGCACTTATCCACGTGCCCGACGTGCTCAAGGACCCGGAATACTCGCGCGAATTGGCGCTGGCCGGAGGATGGCGCGCGGTACTCGGGATTCCTCTACTTAGCGACGGAAAACCAGTAGGTACTCTCTCGGTTGCTAAAGCTGAGCCAACGCCATTTTCAGACCGACAAATTCAATTATTGAAGACCTTCGCCGACCAGGCCGTGATCGCGATCGAGAACGTGCGGTTATTTGAAACTGAGCAACAGCGCACACGCGAGCTTTCGGAGTCGCTGGAGCAGCAGACCGCGACCTCGGAAGTACTGAAAGTCATCTCCAGCTCGCCGGGCGAGCTGGAGCCTGTTTTCCAGGCCATGCTGGAGAACGCTACACGCATCTGCGAGGCCAAATTCGGATTTATGAATCGATACGATGGCAATACCTGGAAGATTATCGCAGTGCATGGTGCAGTGCCGGCCTATACCGAATCCTTGCAGCAGCACGGATATAGACGGCCAGGACCTGAAACCGTCGTTACGCGGATCGCCACGACCAAACAGATAGTGCATATCGAGGACCTCGCCGCATCACGAGGCTATGCTGAGCGCGATCCGGTCGTCGTTGCAGCTGTCGAACTCGGTGGCGTTCGGACGATGCTGGGCGTGCCGATGCTCAAGGAAGGCGAACTAATCGGCGCTATTCTCCTCTATCGCCAGGAAGTTCGTTCATTCACCGACAAGCAAGTAGCATTGGTTACTAACTTCGCCGCTCAGGCTGTCATCGCGATCGAGAATACGCGACTGCTGAATGAACTACGTGAATCCCTCCAGCAGCAGACGGCCACTGCCGACGTGTTGAAGATTATTAGCCGCTCGACGTTCGATCTGCAGACGGTCCTGAATACACTTGCGGAATCGGCGGCTCAATTATGCGACGCAGAAATGGCCAACATTTGGCGGCCCAGTGACGGCGTTTATCGCTTGGCTGCCAGTAGCCGATCCAAGGCGTATTTTGAAAACAAGAAATATTTGGAGACGGTTACCATTGAACCCGGCCGAGGCACGATCGTCGGCAGAACGCTGCTCGATGGCAAAACTGTTCACGTACACGACGTTCAAGCCGATCCGGATCACAATGTGAGTGTTGCCATTAACTTGTTGGGCGGCTATCGCACCGTGCTCGGTGTTCCGATGCAGCGTGAGGGTGTTCCAATCGGGGTGATCGCGCTCATACGGTCAACCGTCCGCCCATTCACCGAGAAGCAAATCGAATTGGTCGAGACGTTCGCTGACCAAGCGGTGATTGCCATCGAGAACGCGCGCCTATTCGATGAGGTACAGGCGCGGACGCGCGAGCTTTCTGAAACATTGGAGCAGCAGACCGCGACCTCAGAGGTGCTGAAAGTCATCTCTAGTTCGCCGGGCGAGCTGGAGCCGGTATTTCAGGCAATCCTAGCGAATGTAACGCAGCTTTGCGCGGCAAAATTTGCCACTCTTTATCTTTGTGAACGCGACGCTCTTCGCACGGCCGCAATGTATAACGTGCCGCCGGCGTTTGCCGAAATACGGAGGCGTGATCCTTTGTTTCGCCCCGAGTCTGGAAGCGCGCTTTACCGCGTCCGGAGCTCCAAAAGGATGGTTCACATTCCGGACATCACTGTAGAACCGGGTTACATCGAACGGCAGCCAAGGTTCGTCACGGCCGTGGAGCTTGGCGGCTTTCGAGCGATGCTCGCAGTACCAATGATTAAGGACGGAAATCTTGGTGGCGTGATCGTAATCTACCGGCAGGAAACCGGTACATTTTCCGACAAGCAGATCGAGTTGGCGCAGAATTTCGCCGCCCAGGCCGTCATCGCCATCGAGAACGCGCGGCTGCTCAACGAGCTGCGCGAATCTCTTCAACAGCAGACCGCCACGGCCGACGTGCTTAAGGTGATCAGCCGGTCAACGTTCGATTTGCAGACCGTTCTCAACACATTGACCGAGTCGGCTGCCCGGCTTTGCGCGGCGGACAGAGGCGTCATCTACCAGCGCGACAGAGATTTGTATCGGCTGGCAGCGAACTATGGGTTTTCAAGCGAAGCGGCGCAGTATGCCGTCGAACGCCCCCTGCGCCCGGGACGGGGGAGCCTTACTGGACGCGTCGCATTAGAAGGCCGGGCGATTCATATTCCGGACGTGTTGGCGGATTCCGATTACACTTTGACAGATTACCAGAGAGTATTCGGTTATCGAACTGCTCTTGGCGTGCCACTCCTGCGCGAGGGAGAGACGATTGGTACGTTCACGCTCACCCGCGATGAGGTGGATCCGTTTACCGAGAAACAGATAGAGCTTGCGACGACATTCGCCGATCAGGCGGTGATCGCAATTGAGAACGTGCGACTGTTTGAAGCTGAGCAGCAGCGTACACACGAGTTGCAGGAATCGCTGGAGCAGCAAACTGCGACGGCCGAGGTGCTTAAGATCATCAGCAAGTCGCCCGGTGAACTAAAACCGGTGTTCGAGGCCATGTTGGCGAGCGCAGTTCGGATTTGCGGTGCAAAATTCGGCAATCTTTGGCTCTGCGAAGGAAGCGCCTTCAGAGTAAACGCTATGCACGGTGCGCCACCGGCATACGCTGATTTTCTACGAAGAAACTCCGTTATTGATGACGTGATCCCCGGAACTGCTCTTGGCCGCATCGTGAGCGAAAGGCGGGCGATCCAAATTCTCGACGCCGAAAATGAGGAGGCATACGCGAAAGGTACTCCTTTTTACAGCGGCACAATCGAGCTTGCGCGCGCCCGGACCATTATCGCCGTTCCACTGCTCAAGGATGAGGAGCTGGTCGGAGCGATTGTTATCTTTCGGCAGGAGGTGCGTCCGTTTACCGACAAGCAGATTGAACTGGTTAAGAACTTTGCGGCCCAAGCCGTCATTGCCATCGAGAATACGCGCCTGCTCAACGAGCTGCGCGAGTCTCTCCAACAACAGACCGCAACGGCCGATGTGCTCAAGGTCATCAGCCGCTCGACCTTCGACTTGCAAACCGTCCTTGACGCGTTGACTGAATCGGCGGCTCGTTTGTGCGAGGCGGATCAATCTTTTCTGTTACGGCCCGAAGGCGACACCTACGTTTGGGCAGCGAACTATGGCTTTCCGCAAGAGTTTGTAGAATTCAGGAAGAAACGACCGATAAAAGCCGATAATCGCGGATCACTTGTGGGACGTGCCGTTGTTGAAGGAAAAATCGTACATATCCCTGATGTCTTGGAGGACCCTGAATATACCAATTGGGAAGCGCAGAAGGTTGCTGGCTTCAGGACCGTACTTGGTGTGCCACTCCTGCGCGAGGGAGTTCCTATTGGCGTGTTTTCATTGGCTCGATTGAAGCCGCGGCCATTCAGCGACAAGCAAATCGAGCTTCTCACCACCTTCGCCGACCAGGCGGCGATAGCTATCGAGAATGTGCGCCTGTTTGAAAGCGTTGAGGCTCGCACGCGGGAACTGGCGAAGTCGCTGGAGGACCTCCGTACTACGCAGGACCGCTTGGTGCAGACGCAGAAGCTGGCCTCGCTTGGTCAGCTCACCGCCGGCATCGCGCACGAGATCAAGAACCCGCTCAATTTCGTCAACAATTTCTCGGGAATTTCTGCCGAACTAATCATCGAACTGCAAGAAGCGCTCGCGGACGTGAGCCTTAATGAAAAGAGGCGCAGCGAAATTACCGAATTGATGGATACGTTGCGTGGCAACCTCGAAAAGGTCGTGCAGCACGGCAAGCGGGCGGATGCCATCGTCAAGAACATGCTGCTGCATTCGCGCGAAGGCTCGGGCGAACACCGGGTCGTTGATATCAATGTTATTGTCGAGGAGAGCCTCAATCTCGCCTATCACGGAGCGCGGGCCGAGAAGCAAGGCTTCAACATCACTTTGGAACGATCATTGGATCCCGGCGCCGGCGAGGCCGACGTCTTCCCACAGGACATCACGCGGGCTCTGCTTAATCTGATCTCCAATGGCTTTTATGCAGCGACTAAACGCAGAGTCGAAGGCAATGGCGGCGATCACGAGCCAACTCTTGCTGCCGCGACTAAGAATCTGGGCGATCGTGTCGAAATAACAATTCGCGACAACGGCAGCGGCATTCCTCCTGAAGTCAAAGAAAAAATGTTCAACCCGTTCTTCACCACGAAACCAGCTGGAGAAGGCACCGGGCTTGGGCTCTCCATCAGTCACGACATCATTGTCAAGCAACATGGCGGCTCAATCGAGGTCGATACGCAACCCGGCGAGTTCACCGAAATCAGGATCATCTTGCCGCGCGCGGCAGCGCTTCCCCAATAGGTACTGGTCGAAAGCGCAAGCATAAATGTCCGCTTTTGGGGCAAAGCGGACATCAAAGCTAGTCCTTCCAGAACCCCTTAAACCGATCAGGCGCGAGAGCCGTGTAACGGACGGTCGAGTTGATCGACTTGTGCCCAAGGTAGTGCTGGATCGCCCGGGTGTCCTGGCCATCATTTGCGAGTTTGTAGCCGCAGGAATGCCGCAGCATGTGGCTGTGAACGAGGAAGGGGAAGCCCGCGGCTTCGCCAGCTCGCGCGACCATACGCTGATAGCCGGCAACGCTTAAGGGTGCCAGGCGCTCACTGACGAACAGATAGACGCTTGCAGGGGCCTCACGCTTGAGCCGCCGCAGGGCGCGTAGCTCTCGGCCTCCGATCGGGTGAACGCTGGCCGTGCCGCCCTTGGCGCGCCGAACATGCAGTTTCCCGGTTTGGAAGTCGATGTCATCCCAACGCAGGGCCACAAGCTCGCTGGCGCGTAGGCCGTGGCGATAGGCGATCAGGATAGCTGTGGCGTCCCGATGACCCCAGCGGTTGTCCCCCGCGGCCTTAATCAGCTTCTCGATCTCCCGCTCGGTGAGGTACTCGCGGGGCCGACTAGGGCGTCGAACTGTTACACTTACTGACGTTGGAGCACAGAGGATGGCAGCAGCGTTTTCCATGGTTTTTCCTGTTTTTGAAGGACCTACTGTTACAATACTTTACAGAAGTGTAACAGTATTGATATGAGCTTGCAACTGTAACCGAGCTCTACTACGGCCGGGACGCTGGCTAGCGCCGCACCCAGCCGATCCCCTCCTGCTTTCCGTCCCACAGCATCTCGGCCAGCATCTCGGCGCTGTCGGCAAGGCGGGGGCCGGGGCGGTTGAAGTAGGCGTTGCCGTCGGCGAAGTAGACGCGGGCTTCGCGTACAGCCTTCAGGCTGGCCCAGCCTGGCTTGGCTTGGAGCAGCGGCAACTCCTCGAGGCAGCGCTCCAGCCCGTAGCCGCAGGGCGCGACGATGATCACGTCCGGGTCGGCAGAGACCAGCTCCGACCACTGCATCCAGTCGGCATGCTTGCCGGCTTCGCCGAACAGGTTGTGGCCGCCAGCCGCCGCGATCAGCTCCGGCATCCAGTTGCCGCCCGCCATTAGCGGCTCGACCCATTCGATGAAGGCGACGCGCGGCTTGCCGCGGCGGGCCGTTCGCTCCCCGACACCCGCGATGCGGCGCTGCATGTCGCTCACTAGGGTTTCGCCGGCCTCCGCGGCACTGAGTGCGCGCGCGACCCGGCTGATGTCGGTGTAGGTGTCTGCCATGGAGTCGGGCTTAAGCGAGACGATGTCGACCGCGTGTCCTGTCCAGGTGCAGGTGGCGGCCTCGACATCGGCGAGGCTCACCGCGCACACTTCGCAGTGGTCCTGCGTGACGATGATGTCGGGGGCAAGCGCTTTGAGCGCGTCGCCGTCGACGCGATAGACCGAGAGGCCGTCGCGCACGATCTGCTTCACGCGGGCGTCGATCTCGCCGCTGCTGCCCTCCACCTTGAACTTGGGCGCCGTGAGTGCGGGCAGGCGCGAGACCTCCGGCGGGAAGTCGCACTCGTGGCTGCGACCGACGAGCCAGTCGTTACGCCCTAGCGCGCTCACGATCTCGGTCGCGCTGGCGATCAAGCTGACGACGCGGCGCAGGGGCTGGGATGGCACGATCGGCTCCATACTAGCGCCCATTTGGTCAACCTCAAGCTTTGCTTAACTACTTCACCCGTACCCTCGACGTATGATCCAAGTGCTAATTCTGTTGATGCTTGGATTGGCTTTGACCGGCTGTGACACTCTGTATGATGCACCACCGGAGAAACCAATGAAGCTAGCCAGCGGAATGTCTCCGCAAGAGTGGTGCCGCGACGCGTTTCTGCTCATGGATAGTCCGTACTTCGATCCTGATACAAAGGAAGCTGTGATGGACGAGATGATAAGAAGGCGCTGTTCGACACTAATGGGCGCATGATCGCGCTCTATGCCAACTTGCGCCGCTTTGGGTCAAAAGCAGACCCTTGCGTTCTCCCGGCAACTTCACCGAGCTTTTGAGAGGAATTCGATGAGTGCGCTCCGTCTTGACCAGTTCCTCGCAAGCGCAGCACTTGTGTTCATTCTAGCTGCGCCGGTATCTGCGCTCGGGCAACAGACGGAGCCGTCTCAGGCAGGTCTACGCGCCCCGTCGAAAGCAGGCGATGCCTCAGCCGGCGATGCGCTCACCTCACCGCCGGCCAGCGCTACGCAGGCAGCCGCTCCAGCGATTGCGCCCGAAGAGAGCCGGGCGCCCGACCGATTGACCGCGCTCGATCCTGCTGACCGCGCGATCGCAGAACGGATTCGCGATCTCCTAGACACAAAACCGAACCGCATCTTCGCCGACGAAAAGGCGCATGCGGCTGTCGAAGCCTTCTATCAAAAGCGCAATCTGGCGCCGCTTTGGCTCGACAAGGGCGCGGAGAATGCGCGGAGCAAGGCGGTGATTGCCCGCCTCAAGAATGCCGACGCCGACGGTCTCGACCATGCCGACTACAAGACACCGACCTTTGGTGGGCTTTCGCCGGATGCGCTGGCGGAGGCCGAACTGAGCCTCACGCAGACTGTGCTTACCTATGCGCGGCACTTGCAGGCCGGACGTGTTCCCCATCGCCAAGTGAGAGAGGACAACATCGCGCTGCCGCAACGCGCGCCCGATCCGGCCGTGGTGCTGGCGGCCGTCGTCGAGGGGGACGACGCCAGCCAGGCGCTCGATCAGTTCAGCCCGCCATACGAGAACTATCGGAAGCTCAAAGCCGCGCTGTCGCAGCTGCGCGGCAGGACGGCCGGCGGTGCTCGCGACGGGATTGCAGCGGGTCGGATGCTCACCTTCAATCGCAAGCGTCCGATGGAAGATGCCCGCGTGCCGCAATTGCGCGAGCGTCTTGGTGTTCCCGGCGAGGCTACCGATCTGCGCTATGATGAGAAACTCGCTGAAGCCGTCAAAGAATATCAGCGGGGCAACGATTTGCCTCCGACCGGCAATCTGGATGCTCGCACGGTCAAAAAGCTCAATCCCACGAACGACAGCCGCATCGATACTATCATCGCCAACATGGAACGCTGGCGCTGGTACCACCGCGACATCCGCAAATCGCGTGTGGAGGTCAACGAGCCCGACTTCACCCTCAAGGTGATCCACGACGGACGGCAGGTGTGGACCTCGCGCGTTGTGATCGGCAAGCCGAGCATGCCGAGCCCGCTGCTGGCGCAACAGATGGATTCCATCACCATCAACCCGACCTGGAAGGTGCCGGCGTCGATCGTTCGGAACGAGTACCTGCCGGCGGAGGCCAGAGAGCCCGGCGCGCTGGCGCGCATGGGGTTGCGCGTGAAACGCGTCAACGGCGAGGTGGAGATCACGATGTCGCCGGGCGGCAAGAATCCGCTCGGGCACATCCGGTTCAATTTCTTCAATCGTCTGACGGTGTTTCAGCACGACACCCCTGACCAATACCTGTTCGCCCACGTTGTGCGGGCCGAGAGTCACGGCTGCATGCGCGTGCAGGATGCTCCCAAATACGCCGAAGTCCTTGCCGGCATGGTGCACCCTGAGGAGCAGTGGACGGCGGAGAAGGTCAAGAGTCTTTACGCCGGCGGCACCGAGCAGGAGATTTCGCTGGGGTCGGGGCCGATCTGGATCTACTGGACCTATCAGACTGCCTTTGTCGACGACGCGGGCAAGTTGCAAATACGCCGCGATCTCTACAACCTCGACAGCCGTACGCTGGCAGCGATCAAGGGCGCGCGCGAGATTGCCAATCCGGCATCGGAGAGCAAATCCGAGCCGACGATGGCGACTCCTGCGCCTGCCGCGCCCGCCCACCGCCGCAAAGCCGCTCCCATGGGTCACGCTCGATCGTAGCGGTTCGATCGGGGGGGTATAAGGCCCGCGACAGTGACCCTACCGCCTACGGAACTAAGCAAGCAGCCGACCAGCGCGGAGGCGCCATCTCCAACTCTCAAATTTTCCAAAAAGCGGCTCGCTCTTGCCTTTGTAATCGCAGGCACATCCGATGCTATCGGCGCTTTCACAACTCTGCTGCCGCCGATCGGATGGGCAGTGGACCTTGTGACCGCGCTGCTGCTTTTCATGGTGCTGGGCCGACAGTGGTTGCTATTGCCGGGACTGGCTCTGGAGGCCATTCCGGGCTTGGGCATACTTCCATTCTGGCTGCTGGTGGTTGGAGCGATTGCTGTCCTAGGCACTCCTCGGCCTAGTTTTCAACGGCACTAGGGCTGCGGCACCGCTGTCTTGTTCGTTGTTCGCACGACCGCGCGTTGCGTCAGGTCAGAATGTCTGCTTTTGACATGTGCTCGCGACCGATGCGGAGCACGTCGCTGCGCCGCTGCAATGACCCGCTTTGGGTCACAAGCGGACATTGCGTGTTCTATTCGATCACCTCGTCGGCGCTTGCAAGGACCGACGGCGGAACGGTGATGCCAAGCGCCTTCGCGGTCTTGAGGTTGATGACCAGTTCGTATTTTGTTGGTGCCTGCACCGGCATGTCGGCTGGCTTTTCACCCTTAAGGATGCGATCAACATACGCTGCGGCTCTCCGTTGCGGATCATTAGTATTAGGTCCGTAGGAGATCAGACCGCCATCTACGGCCCAATAGCGATAGGGATAAACTGACGGTAGTTTATAGCGGGCGGCGAGACTGATTATGAGCCCGCGATGAGCCGCCGCACCACCCGGGGTTACTATCGCGCCGCCATTCCCCGAACCAGCGAACGCTGTAACGTTACGCTCAATTTCATCTGTGTCCCGTATATTCAAAGGTGTGAGTTCGATCCCAAGGGATTGCGCTACCGTTCGAATAGCGCCGAATTGCCCAACGCCTGCCGCAGTGGTCGGGTCGCGAAACACCAGTGCGCGTGTCACATTGGGAGCAATTTGCTTGAGCAATTCAGCCCATTTTCCACTCATACTGTATTCGAAACTCAAGAAGCCGGTGATATTGCCGCCTGGGTGCGCCATGCTCTGTACGAAGCCAGCACCAACTGGGTCTGGAACGTTCACGAATACAATCGGGATGGTACGAGTGGCTTGTTGCAGCGGCGCAACGGTCACGCTGCCAGAGCTTACGATTACATCCGGTGTGAGCGCGATCAGTTCTGCCGCGTAGCGACGAAGATTTTCGAGATCGCCTCCAACGTTTCTAGCTTCAATCTTAAGATTGCGACCAACCTCCCATCCCAACTGCTGAAGGGTTTGCGCAAAGACTTCGCTTCGTGCTTTCGCCTCTGGGTCGTCAGTCCCAAGGATTTGAAGTACTCCAACGACGCGTTTGCGCTCGGTAGGTTGTGCATTCGATGCAAGTGGCCAGGCCGCCGCCCAGCCAAGGATGCCAAGAAATTCCCGTCGCCTCATCGTGTTCGATTGGTACAACATTCGGCGATCGGAACCAACGTCTTGGATTTCGCCACCCAGTTCATCCATCACGCTGATACCGAAGGAGCCCGAGGCCACCACCCCCATAGTTATGGAGCGCCTGTCTAACGCGCAGCTCGATGCCGTGATCGCGCGATGTATTGAAGCAGGCGGTCTTGATCCTGCAGGTCAGAAGCGGACATATGCAGTGCAAAACGGCATGTCCGCTTTACCCCAAAGCGGACATCGACTTTTGACATAGTCAAACGACAACTGGGTTAGACCTATTCCTTGTTGCTTGGGCGTGCACGAGCGCGCCACTGGAGACAAGTAAAAGAGACAGAGAAGGAAACGACCGACACCGCCCCCGGTGCTTCACGAGCATCGTACCAATCCGCACGTGTGATCTGGAAGGGGTTGGCCATGCTTTATCCGGTCGAACCGCAGCGCCGATTGGCCACGGCCATGTCTACGCCCCGGCGCACTACATCAACGCGTGGGTCCAGGTGACGGATGTTCATGGCTGGTCCCGGGAAGAGATCTCGCGGCTGAAACAGCACCTCTCCAAGCCGGAATAATGCTTTACCTCGGACACCCGTTTTTGCGTTGCAAATGTCCGCTATTGGCCCAAAGCAGACATCCCTAGTTGCACCGCACATGTCCGCTTTTGGGGGTAAAGCGGACATCACACCAATTCTATGAAGCACGGCTGGTACGGCTACAGAAGCCTCACCTATATACATATCCGAGACTTTACCACCGGCCGCGGAAGTGACCTGGATGGCTCCATCCGCGATGCCAAACCGGCCCGGCGTACGCATACACACGAGGTGGCGCGTACACAGGCGCTGACGCGTAGACGCGGGGCGCCGCATAGACCGGAACCACAACGGGCGCCGGCGCTATAATAACAGGTCGGCGAACCAGGACCGGAGCCGGCTCCTCAACAATGACAGGCGGCGCTGTTCGGTACTCGTAGCTCGGAACTTCGCTATAGGGAGTTACCGGCAGATCGGCGGCCACTGCTGGCGAGGCAAGAGTTAGTATACTTGCTACACCCAAGATCGCCTTATGCATGTACGTTGGTCCTTTGTTTGGTGGAATATGGTGAGGAAGCGCGGGATCCCGCAGCTCCGTGAATGGACATTTAGTGTCGACAGGCCCTCTCATTCGCTTGCCTTTGACAGATTGAACGAGGCTATATCTGCGTCACCTGCGTTTGTTACAGCTATTTAATTTTAGCATTCGGGCGCCATCGTGCGGTGTCCGCTATTGGCCCAAAGCGAACATCACCACCCCCTCCAATATCTCAATCTAATTCGTTACGATTGCCCTTCTGATTGGGGAGGGCTGCATGAAGCGGCGCGAGTTCATCACGGTTCTCGGTGGTGCTGCCGCTTTGCCACTTGTCGCGAGTGCGCAGCAACCGACGATGCCGGTGATCGGATTTATCCGAGACGGGTCGGCCGAACCCAACGCGCGTTATGCGGCCGCGTTTCGTAAGGGCCTCAACGAAACCGGCTACGTAGAAGGCCAGAATGTGACGGTGGAGTATCACTGGCTTGAGGGCCAGTATGAGCGCCTGCCGGCGCTGCTGGCCGATCTGGTCCGCCGACAGGTCGCCGTGATCGCCACGCCCGGCACCGCGCTCGCGCTGGCCACCAAAGCTGCGACAACGGTGATTCCGATCGTGTTCGCCGTCGGCGAGGACCCGGTTAAGCTTGGCCTTGTCGGCAGCCTCGCGCGACCAGGCGGCAACGTGACAGGCATCAATTTTTTCGTCCAAGAGGCGGTGGCCAAGCGGCTCCGGCTCCTGCATGAGATGGTGCCCAAGGCCGTTCGTGTTGCCGTGCTGGTCAATCCACGCAATCCCTCAGTCGTCGAGACCACGGTGCGCGAGGTGCAGAAGGCCGCTCCCACCATGGGGTTGCAAGTCCAGATCCTCAACGCCAGTACGGTCAGCGAGATCGATGCAGCCTTTGCCACACTTGCGCGCGAGCGCCTCGATATTCTCCTCGTCGCTGGCGATGCCTTCTTGATCAGTCGCCGCGTGCAACTTGCCACTTTGGCCGCGCGCGACAAGATTCCATCGGCTTACCCGGTCCGTGAGCCTGTGGAAGCCGGCGGGCTGATGAGTTACGGAACCGACCTCGCAGACGCCTTTCGTCAAATCGGCGTCTATACCGGCAGCATCCTCAAAGGCGCCAAGCCCGCTGACCTGCCGGTGCTGCAGTCGACCAAATTCGAGTTCATCATCAACATGCAGACCGCGCGAGCACTCGGCATCGAGGTGCCGCCAGCCGTATTTTCCATTGCCGACGAGGTGATCGAGTAAGCACGTCCATGTCCGCTATTGGCCCAAAGCAGACATCGGCCAGTGCACTGCACATGTCCGCTTTTGGGGCTAAAGCAGACATGGCCTTTTGCGGAATTTCGCTTTCGCGGTCGCTATTGGGTGTAAAGCGGACATTACGTCTTGCAGCGCACATGTCTGCTTTTGGCCCAAAGCGGACATCACGACAAACCGCCGGACTCACCCTCCCCGCTCCATAGCGAATCCGAGGAAGTCGCGATCCTCATCCGCCTAGTCCGAAGCGACCAGGACGAGCGTCGGCGAGCAGTACGCGCGAACGGCTGTGCGCTTCATCGTCGCCTCTTCCTCGCCCGCGGCTTGGGATCGGCGCGATCGAACTCACGCACAAGCTGTCGCACGAGCGGCAGCTTGATCGCCTCGTCGCGTGTGCCGCCGCCACCCTTTGCGACGCGGCTCCCCGACTCGTAGCGCGCCGCGCCACCAAAACAGATCAGATCTACGCCGGCTTTGACGTAAGCGCCGATTTCCTGACGCCGGATCGATCCGGCAATCCAAAATTCGATCCCCTTGGTGTGCGCGCGGCGCGCGAGCTCGCGCGTGTCCTCGACGCTGAAGAAATCGTTGTAGCGCCGGCCCGAGTACTTTTCGAACGTGTCGATCAGCATCCCCTGCCACTTCGCGCCGGCTGTCAAGTCGATTCCTGCCCGCGCGATGTCCATCGGGCGCTCGCCGACCGAATTGATTCCAACCTCGGGAAAAAACACGCTGATGAGCGGGTACCGCCCATCCGCCCTCGACAGGGGAAACACGAGCAGCCGCTCACGCACGACGTCGTCGACCATCCGGCGGACCAGCTTCATCTGCAACGCGACATCGGCGGAACGCAGATCTTTCTTGTACGGATCGAGGTTTGCGAAGCCGACCTTCACGACGTCGGCGCCCGAGCGGAGCGCCGCGATTACCTTCGACGCCGTTAGGGCCGCGGTGGACCGGGCATCTATCTTACCGGTTTCGACGGCGCGAACGATCTGCGGCGTCTCCGAGACGTTCGTCGAAATGTAGACGTGCTCGCCGATCGCCTTCCGGATTTTGAAGATCTCGGTCAGCGTGGCCGGGCCGAGCGCTTGCTGCATGTGCTCCGCGTCGACGACGACACGGTCGGCGTCGACGAGGCCCGGAATCTCCTGCCCTTCGTGGCCGCTGATCAGGCACAGCGCATTGACGGGCCGGCTGTATCGTGTGCCGGTCTTTGCGCTCAGACGGAGCCCGTAGCGATGATGCGGAGCGACCTTAAACTTGTGGATCGCCTCGAGCCGAAGCTTAATCAGCTTCTGCGCGCTCGGATTTAGTGCGGGCAGCGCCTCCTTCAGCGATTCCCATCCTCGACGTCCCGCCAGACGCTGCACTTCGGCAATGACTTCGCCACCGGCGCGAATCGCCCGCCATGCGGCTTTCCAACTGTCGACGTGGCTGCCCGGAGAGCCGATGTCCAGAATGTCCTCGGGACGTCTGACGATGAGGGGTCTTCGATGG
>Ga0306925_10000481_pt1 | contig 28799 bp, 31 predicted proteins | sample flu12Cox44000176_FD_203755 | JGI IMG/M metagenome (GOLD analysis project Ga0306925, IMG submission 203755) | Lab enrichment of tropical soil microbial communities from Luquillo Experimental Forest, Puerto Rico - flux8day.12C.oxic.44.000.176 (v2)... | ecosystem: Environmental > Terrestrial >... | reverse complement strand
AGCTCGGTGATAGCAGTTACCTCCGCCAGCTTCTCGGGGCGCAGCCGCATGGCGCGGGCATAACGAGTGTCCTCGCCATAGGGGCGGCGGGAAATGAACGCCGTGCCGAGAAGGTGGCTACGCCAGTCGTCAAGCATGGCAACTCGCCCAATGAGGGCCATGCGTGCGTCACTGAGAAGGAACGCCGTGGGCGCGTTCCACCCGCCGCGCTGCTCGGCGTCCATGATCCGGCCCATTGCGTCAAACGCGGCAGAGCGCGCGGCAAGCAACAGCGACACGTCGGCGTCGGGGGGCAACAGGCGGCGCATGACGTTCCACGGGTCGGCGGAAAGATCGGCCAAGGTCAGAAAGCGCACCGGGTGCTTGGCGGTCACAAAAAACTCGTCGTCAAGCTCGGCGATGTCGGAATAGTCGATATCCTCATCCGTCATCCGGTCAAGCCGCGCCAAGTCGCTCTTGATGAGTTGGGGCGGGTTGTCGGGGTCGGGCCGGTAGTGCTTGGTCATGGGCCACTGTAACAGCGCAGTGGTACATGGTCGAGCGCGCGGGCATCGAGCGGGTTGACCTGGGGCCAAGCTCGGCGCATTTGGGCGGCATGAAAGGAGCGGCAAAACAGGCGGAGCTGCGCAGGCAAGGGCAGCTTCGCGAACAACAGACGCCGAAAGGTAACCGAAAGGGACGCGCGATCGAACTTGATGAGCGTTCAAAAAAGGAGCTTGGCGCCGCTTTTGCCCTGTTGGATGAAGCGCGCTTCCGGGGTGCCGAGGATGAGAACGTTACTATTATCTGGGATCAACAGATTATCGGTGATCTCGCTATAGAGGCGGCGCGGGAAGGGGAGGAAGCATGGGCGGTCGGGATCCTTTGGGCGGGTTTGGTCTTGGCCAAAATGGTATACGGCAAACACCCTCATTTTATTCCTGATCTATGGAATTATGTAAACGAAACAGCAGATATCCTTTCTAAGAAAATTGGCGAAAGTAAAAAGGCGGGTTACACTTACCGCGAAAGTTTCATCAAAGACGTGGCTGATTTAGTTGCTGTTAGCTGTGGTGAAGCTCCTTCATCCGAAGCCGCCGATACTTCTCCGCCGCTTCGGATGCGGGAACAGTTCAACAGAGCGGCCAAAGAAGCCAAGGCAGAACGCACGGCGGCGGGGCGGCTGGCCAACTATGAGTTCTTGATCGGCAATGTCGATCTGGAAAACCCTGAGCTTGACCCAGTCGACCGGCTACGTCGCGCCGAACACTTGCTGACAACTTATAAGCGGCTCCGTAAGGTCAACGCGAATTTTTATGATGACAGCCCCCAACTGAAGGCGGCTCGCAGCATAACGAACAGAGCGAACTATCCGCAGGTTAAAGCGAAGAGGGCATCCGCTGCGAAAAAGGCCAAGCTGTCTATGTAAATTAATCAAGGTACACTTTTGCACCTTGACACCCTCTTGAACGATCCCACATCCCGTTGACCGGAATTCCCGGCGCAACGGAGTGTGTGAGGTGAGGACTCCATCTGGCAATCAAAGTGAAGAGGAACTTAGAAAAGCCGCCCACCGCAAAAAACTCGCAGAGGAAGGCTGGTATGTCGGCGAGATAGAGGACGTAAGCGAAACCACGTCCAAACAAGAAAATGACATGTTCAAGGGCACGGCGTCTTTCACCGATAAGCTTGGTGAGAGGTGGACCGTGCCACTATACCTCCTAGACCATCCGAAAAGGCCAGAGACCGGCCTTTTGCTTCGCCATGCCTGTGCGGCCCGAGGGCCGGATGTCTTGGCGAAATTCCAAGCTGGTTCCGTCGATGCTTCGGACTTGATCGGCCCGGTTCGCTTGAAAATCCGGCATCGCAAGCAACGCGGATGGCCGGACCGTCTCGAAGTTTGTGACTTCGCGGCGGTCGACTCTTCGGTCGTTCCACTTCGGACAGCGGGGTAAGCGCCATGAAGCGCCGTACCCGGCAACTACCAGAACAGCACGAACCCGAAGCCGAGCAAGCCGAAACCCCCTGCGCGTCTAGGGGATTTCACCTCTGCGAGGCGGATTGTCCTGCTATCGAGGACGCTCGTTTTCCCGTCTGCGAGTGCGGGACGGCCTTAGCGGCAATCGTCACCAATGGAGGCCCTCGCCTAGTCGTTCGCGCCTTGGCTTGCCCGCACGGGTGCGGCGGCACGCTGGTCATGGCCGGGGCGGTTTTGCTACCGGGTGACGAGGCGTTTTTCCAAAACGGCGAGGAGGTCGCCGCAATCCAGTAGCCGCTAACGACAATTCGACAATGAACCGAGAAGGCCGGGGCCGTGCGCCAATACGACACGTCAACCCCGGCCATTTTTTAAGGAAACGGGAGCCATGGCCCGGCGGCGCGTCGTCGTCATTGAGGAGGAATACCGCGTTATTCGTCACAGCCCGCCGCCGCTTCCGCCCCCGAAAAGGGACAGCGGCGGCGACGGGGGCGGCGGCTGGTTCGCTACCGCTGTCGGGTTCGGTCTGTGCTTTCTCATTGCCGTCGGCATTCAAAAGCTGACGGATGGTCATGCGTCGCCGTCGCCGGTCGTGAAGGAAACCGGGCGGCGCGTCATCGTGGCCAGCAACATCGAAGGCGAGCGGTGTCTTGCGCCGGGTTCGGTCAACGGCGTGCCAGCAACCTTCATGGTGGACACTGGCGCGCCCACGGTTGCGGAGTTTTCGAGCAGTTGGGCGGACAAGCTCGGCGTCAAAAATCTGCAATACCGGGAACTGTGGCCGGGGACGCGCTACGGCAAGATTGCAACCGCGACCGTGCATGAAATTCGCGTGGGCGATGTCGTCTGGAAAGACGCAGCGGCGCGGTTTTATAGCGATTGGGCTTACAGCTTCGGCGGGGATACGCGCCCCTTGCTTGGTCTCGCCGCGCTCAATGCGCGCGGCATCAATGTCGAGTTCGAACGCGACACCTGCCGCCTGACGGTAAGCCGGTGATCCATGGGGGGGGCGGTCTCTCTCTTTTCGAGGTCAATGCAATGCCTGAAAATATCGTCGTCACCCTGAGAACAGAGAAGCAAGGCGGCGGGTTCTGGCCGTTCCTGCGCGGAACCTTCGCATGGATCGGCTTTGGGGCCGTCGTGGCGGGGGTGTGGTCCGTCAACTCTCCTGACCGGGATCGTGTGATCAAGGCCGCGCAGCATGGTTGGCAGGCGTACCAAACCACCTTGGATAACTCCAAAGCGCCCGCGCCCAATCGTTTCGCGGGAATAGTTTTCGATCCAAGCCCCGCACCGAAAACCGAGCGCGTCTGCAATCCGTATGACGATCACTCGAACCCCGAGGCGTGCGCCTTGATGGGTGGTGATCCGCCACAGTGAGGTGAATTCGCAATGCCTGACTTGATATGCCCGCCCATTTCCGACTCGTGCCGTCCCGTCCGTGTCGGCGTCGACCTGCTGACGATGTGCGGTTACAGCGCGCTCTATGCGCCGGTCTTTTTCCATAAGCCCCTCTCGGCGGTCGTGGGCCATGTGCTGCGCGGCGATATCCCGCTCGGCGAGCAGCCGTTTATATGGGCTGGCTGCGCGGTCGTCGGTCTGCTGAGTTTGGTCCACGGTCTGCACCGTGTCCGCACCGAAGGCCACGGCTTGAAGCCTCTCTCCTTCTTGTGGTCGGCGGGCGTGATCGCTGCCGTCTCATGGCTTCTGTGGCTCGGGTTTCCGGCTACCGATTGGGGTTGGCACTTCATGCGCATGCTGCTGCTCGCATGGGCGGCCTCGAATGCTTCCAATATCGTTCTGCAACTGGTCGAATTCTGGCGGCGTCGGCCACGGCGTCAATATCCGCAAGCCCAGCCGATGCAAGGGGCGTCACGCCTTTTGCATCTGACAACGGCATGGGTCGAGGAATTCGAGGGGCTGCCCGAGCATGTCAACGCCCCGGCGCATATTGCCCCTGACTTGCTCGAACATCTTGGCGATGTGCGGCTAATCGATCTGGCTCCCGGCGCTGACGGCTCGTTCATCCCGCTTGATCGGCAAGGCAAGGCGCTACCGGTATCGCGGCGGCGGCGATGAGCGAAATTCATGGGCCGCTGACGGCCCTTGCTCATGCGATTGTCGATCCGATTGAGCAACATCGGCGATTGCCGCCCGACAAGCAAATTCTCGCGCAAGTGAGCCTTGCGGCGCATCTGCTCGGCTGGTGCCTCTATCTCTGCCCGCTGTTCAAAACCGGGCCGTTTACCCTGGCGGTGCTGTTCAGCTCGGCGTTCCTGGGCCAGACACATGCGCCGGATTGGTGGTTGCCGGTTGGCGCATGGGCGGGCCTCTCCGTCCTTGGCGTTCTGTGGCTGCTGTCCGCATGGCGGCAAGCGCGATTGTATGCCCGCCGCGAATTGGGGACCGCATTCGGTCGGCTGGTCCTGGCCGGTATTTTCGCGGGCGCGCTGTGGTTCCGCGCCTATCCCGAGGATTGGCCGCTGACAGCAATAATCCTCAAGGGATTTTATATCGCCTGGGGCCTCTCGCATGTCTGCCGGTTCCTGCTCGCGGCGCAACTGTTCGGCGGCGGCAATGCCGAGAGGATAATTCGGCGGGCCGTCAAGCGGCGCACTACGCCGATGATCCCGGCGAGATCACACCGGGGCCGGTGAGGTTGTGGTTTCCATCTACTGCGGGAACAAGTGGAACCCGAAAACGGGCCGCGAAGGTGCGCCGCTCGCCTTCGATCTTGAAAGCAATTTTGAACTAATCGCCCCGCCCGGTTCGGGCAAGGGCGCATCCCTCGAAATTCCTAATCTGCTCGTGGGCCTGCGCAAATGCTCGGTGCTGTCTATTGACCCTTCCGGGCAGAATGCCGCCGTCTGCGCCGAAGCTCGAAGGCGGGCCGGTCACGATGTGCAGTGCCTTAATCCCTTCGGTCTGCACGTCGCGCGATACGATGATTTGCAATCCGTGGGCTGCAACCCAATGGCGGGCATTCATTGGCGCTCGCCTCTCTTTTATCAGGAATGCGCCGCGATTGGCGAAGCACTGATCAGGCTCGAAGGGGACTCGCAAATTCACTTCCCGCAGTCGGCCAGGGGCCTAGTTACGGGTCTGGTGATGTGGGAAGTGCTGAAGGCTGCGCACGAGCGACGCCCCGCGCTATTAGAGAACATCCGCACCATGTTGTGCGAGGCTGAGACGCGCGACCCGGATGCAGCCGATTTGACGGATGAGGAACAGAAGGCAGGCGGGCGTCTCAAGTCGGGCCTGCGCTTTCATGCTGCCGAGATGATCGCAAGCGGTCACTGGCAAATCTCCGACCTGGCTGGCCGATACGTCAAAGACGGAAGCCGGGAAATTGACAGCATTGTATCGACCGCGCGCACGCAAACCGAATGGCTACTGTCTGAGCCGATGCGCGGTGATCTGCGCAAGAACGGGGTCAACTGGTCACAACTGGCCGAAAAGCGGACAACAATTTTCGTCATCATCCCGGCTGAGTTCCTCGAAACTCAAGAGGGCAGCGTCTGGCTGCGCCTCATCATCATGTCGGCGCTGCGCGTGCTCTATGGCCGCGCCGGTCGCCGCAAAATAAAGGACATAGTATTTCTTCTGTCCGAGTTTCCGGCTCTCAAGAAATTAACGGCGATAGAGTCTGCGAAAGCGCAAGGACGCAAATACGGTCTGCGCCTCGCCTTTGTGATTCAAGATATTCATCAGCTAGAACGCCCGGAGATGTACGGCGCGCACGGCGCAAATTCTTTTGCCGGGGCGTGTGATGCCGTCTTTGCCTTTGCGCCTGGGGATTGGGAAAGCGCCGAATGGATGTCGCGGCGCTCCGGCGAGGAAGACGTGATTGTCGAGAGTGCCAGCCAATCGACGGGCCAGCCCGGCGTCAATCGCACGTTTTCGATACATCGTGAACGCGCATGGCCGCCTGAGCGAATTTTAGAACTGCCGCCCTTTCATGGGTTGGTGTGGTTTCACGGGCAGTCAAAACCGACCCCGGTTTATGCGCCGCCCTATTGGACAATTCCGGCCTGCAAGCGTCTCGCTCGGCCTGATCCGTACCATGATGATGACGCCGGCGACGATGCCGCATTACCGCCCTATGAGCCGCAGCCTTCGACACTGCCCTTGCTGCCCGCCCCCGCCGATGTTTCTCGCGTCAAGCGCGGCCCGCGCAAGGGTGTGATTGCCGTAGCACTCATCGCGGCGCTTGGTGCTGGCGTCTGGCTGTTCAACAATACGGCCGCCGCCCCTGCGTGGCATGGCGCATCATCATCCGGCGGCGGCGTTCTTCATCATCATCAAACGGGCAAAGGATCGCACAACACAGTTGCGCCGCTGCCGCGCAAAACTGCGCAAGGTGTTCTTCCAAATCGGCAATGAACGGGTCGTTACTGCGTCGAGTTGTAAGCGGGGCATAGCGGTCGAGTGGGTTGATCAGCCTTCCACCCGGCCCGATTGTCTTGATCTTACTCGCCCCCGCCCGCTCGGAGGCGCGGGCCGGGGTGGCTAGCGTTCTCGCTCTCGCCCTCGGTCCACCTCGTCATTGTCGCCGCGCTCGCGCCGCTGCCGCAATCGTTCGGCATCATCGCGCGAGATGCCGCGCAAGAGGTCGTCGAGGCGCTCTTTGTTGTCGAAGTAGGCCGCGAGGTCTGCCGCCTGCTCCCGCTTCTGCTTCGCAACTTTCGGCGCAATCTCTCGCTCAAGCTCGGTCGGTTTCGACGGCGAGGCCATGATGTTGCCTAAGCCGCTGATGAGACCTTGCGGGGAAAGCGATTTGGCGAGGCCGCCGATAACCTTGCGCACGATGCCGACGCCGCCACGGGCAACGGCCTTGCCTTCCCCTATCGTCTGCCGCGCCCCGCGCTTGATCGTGTTCACGGCATGGCGCTGCTGCCGCGAAACTTCCCTGGTCTCACTGCGCAGATTGCGCCGCGCCTGATTGTCGGCCCGGCGCTGCGCCCAAAGGGCCTCGTTCTCTTGCCGCTCAACAGCAAACGCGGCAACGGCCTGGGCCATGCTCGGCAAGGCGCTAGAGCTCGGTCGTTTCACCCTCGCAATGATACTCGAGCTAGCTTTCTTGGCGGCGGCAAGCCGGGCCTCTGTGCTGTGAAAGTCGATCTTGTGCGGATTGAGCCGGTACACGTCGCCCTGGCGCGTGACGGCGGCAAGCTCGCCCTCTTTCACCCTGGCATAGGTCCGCGACTTGCGGGCCACACCGCTCGAACGTGCTGTTTCGCGCGCCCGGTCCTCGTCCTGGCGCAACCGGTCGAGGATCGTTTGATCAGATGCGGTCACGCGCACAACGGCAATCCCGGCTTGCTGCAAGCCTTCGGCGAATGCCTCGTTGCCTCTTAAATGTACCGTCTCGCCCTTGCGCTCGGCTGGAACACCGACAAGCCGGGCCTGCCGGTCGCAATCCATGATCTTCTTTTCGATCCAGCTTGCCGGGCGGGCCTTATCGCGCTTCTCCTGCTGCTCTTTGATCCAGGCGGCGCGCGATGCTGCCTTGATCGCTGCTTTCGTCGTCTCCACGCTCGACAAAAAACCCGCGTCGACTCCGGCCATGCGCTCCTTGATGGCCTCACGCTCGGCCCCTACCGTGCGTTTCGTGAATTGATAGACGCGGCCTCGCTGATCGACCGCGACAAGCTCGCCCTCCTTCAGGACCGGCGCATAGCGCAAAGCCTGCTTCGGTTCCGGTGAGGTCGCAAGGTCCGCTTGCGCCTTCCACTGTTTAAGCTCTTTCTGCTGCGTCCGGTAAAGCTCGGCGTGCTCGCGGCTTTTGCGGGCATCATCGGCGCTGACACGCGCAAGCGTGATCTTCTCGGCGGCAAGCCCGGCGATGAGGTCTCCGGCGTCCTGGGTCTGCTGCCACGCCGCCCGCATAGTACTGACGGTTGTTTGACGCTTCGAGGCGGTGTTTTCGGGCTGATCCTGTACGGGGACTAACGGCCCCTCCCGTCCGTTTTCCAGGCCACTGGCGCGCATGTGCGAGGGCCGGGGGGCAGTCGTACCCGCCCCGTCTCTCTCCCTCTCCTTCGCGTTCTCTGCGGCCGCGCGGACCTGCTCGGCCGCGACCGATACGCGGGGCAATGTTGCCGCATCGATGTCGGCCATGCGGGCATAAAGCTGGGCGGCTTTGACCGGCACCATGCGCCGCAGCTCATGCGCCGCCCCGCTCGGGTCCACGGCCATGAAGTACACGCCGCCGTCTTTCCGCTCCTTGTCGCCCTTCGCCAGCATCCAGCCTTGCGCTTCTAACGCGGCGCTGATCGCCTTGGCGCTGTCCGCGCTCTTCCAAATCTCGGCCCCAAGGGCCTTGGCTTCCTTCGCCGATACCGCGCCCCGGTCGGCCTGCTGCATGTCGGCACGGGTCGGCGTCCTTGCCGGGCGGGCTACCCCTTCCCGTTCGACATGCGCGCCCTGCACGCGCGGGTGTCCAAACTCCCGTTCGAGGTGTCGCGAAACTTCCTCGTGCTTGCGGTAATTGTGATCGCAGCGGATCGCGCGGTTGTGCTCAAGATCGGCCCGCGCCGCGATGATGTGGCGGTGTCGGCGCAATTCGCCGTCCTTGCCGATTTTCTCATGTTCGACAACGATAAAGGGCTGATGTTCGGCTTTGTACGCCGCCAAAATCGCGTCTTCCGAGACGCCCCATTGCTTCCCGGTCATCGCAAAATCGTATCCCGGCTCGGGATTGATCTGGATGTGAAAGAGGGTCCGCTTTGTCCGCAACGCAGCGCCCAGAGCGTCCATTTCGATCAAAGCGCCTTCGATGTCCTGCGCCGCAATGCCCTGGCTGCGCACGATCCGCACAACCTCGTTTTCCTCCCCGCGAAGATGCTTCGCGAGGTCTCGCGGCTCACCCCTGGCACCGCCCTTGATGTTCATAGACCGAGCGCCCGCAACAGCGCGGCCCGAATATCCATAGCCTCGGCGTAGATATCCTCCAATTTCTCAAGCGCCGGGTCTTCGCCGGTCGTGTTGCGGTCCCTGGCAAGCTGATTGACGTTCGAGCACAGGTTTCCGATTAGCCCCAGCATGCGGGTCAAAATTACCGGGTCGGCAAGCGCGACCAGGGGGACCGGCTCCGACGCGCCGGGAAGGTGGCTCAAGAGATAGCGCGTTACGGTCATGCCTGACGCTCTCGCGTCGGCCTCGATCGCCGCTTTCCGGGCGCGCGTGGTGCGCAAGTGGATATCGGCATTCGCAGGGTTCACGGCTTTACGCCGCACACCTCCCCTGCGCCGCCCTGGAAGTTGGATCACGGCGGGCGCATCGCGGGCCGGGGCCGGTTCTGTAATCGCGCGGGCTGCCGATTTCATGACCACACGAATGCAGGTGCATGGGGCGCGGCCCCTGCCGGGGGGTGTCGGGGTGCGCAAGCCCTGACATGCGGCGCAAGCCGCAACGGGGGTCCAGCGGGGGCAACGCCCTCCTGGCAAGCAACTTGTGTACACAAGTTATGGCTTGCACGAGCGGAACGCGAGTTTTTCCGCGATATTTCCAGCATAAACGGCAGGTGGGAACTTAGGCGAGATGATGCAACAAACGGCCTAAGCTACCGGCAATGAGTCGTCAAGATCGGACTCCTATCGGTTGCAGAGACACGATGACGCTTCGCGTCATGCGAGAGGCTCTGCCCCTCGCGCTTCCCGGAGTATTTGAACCAAGATGATGAGGTTTAAGAGGGGTGCACAACATCGGGCGGGCGATGCTGATTGCATGCAACTACGCAACTATGCAATCGGCGGCTTCCGGTACTTCGCGAACAAGTCGCGCAATGCCTCCCGCATCAGCTCCTCGCGGCGCTGGCGGGTTTCCGCTGCTAGGATGTCAAATTGCTGCTTAGCCTCGTCGCTGACGGGAAATGTGATGAACTTCTTCCCCATCCGTGTGCGAGCTACGGCCCGCCGCTCTGTTGCTTCATCGCTAGTTCGCCGGTCGGGTGCCGCTGCGACTGCTCCCGCTGCTTCCATCTTCCGCCGTACCGCATCGGCAACGCTGGTTTTTGCCATACAACACCGCCTCTAATGCATTTCCTCAAGCATAATTGCATGCAACTAGGCAATATTGCAACTATGCTTTTATGGTTCTCTGCAACCATGCATAAAGGTCATTGATTTCCTTGGCGGCGGGGCTTTCCGCCTCCAATTCCTGCGCAGCCTGCCCGGTCGGTATGGCGTTTATGTAGGCTCCCCGGTCATGCATCACGACCGGCGCAGCGGTCAGGCCATAAGCACCGATGGCTTGCACTACGTCACCCTGAATTTTGGTGCTACCCGGCTTTAGAGCATTGAGGACGACATAGCCCGGCGTGCCAGCAAGCTTGAGTAAGTTGGCGGTCCAACTCATGGCATCAACGTCGAAGAAGGATCGGCGGCAAGGGATTAGCACAAGGTCGGCGGTCTTTGCTGCCTCCAATGCGGGATTTTCCGACTTGGCGGCTGTGTCGATTACCGCGAACGTAACCCCTTCCTCTCTAGCTGCTTGCAACGCTTGAGGAAGCCGCCCTGGTGGGACGGCCAGAACGGACGGTGTGTCGGCTTCTCGAAGATCGCCCCAAGAGGCGGCATTCGTCTGCGGGTCGAGGTCAATAATCACCGCGTTTTCGCCTGCCTGTGTGGCGGCAACCGCGATGTGTACGCTCATTGTAGTTTTGCCCGCTCCACCTTTCTGGCTGACAACAGCAACGGTTTTCATCGGTCCCCCATTTGCATGCAACTATGCAAGAATGCAATGCCGCAACCCCTATTGTCTAATAGTATAGTTGCATGCATTCATGCAAGCGAAAGGGCTGGATCGCCTTTGGGCGTCCTTAGCCGGTCAATTCCCCTGGTCGAATGGTGCTTGCGCGGCGTGTCGGCGGGCTTGTCTGATCATGCGCGCCCGGACGTTGTGATTATGGGCGCGGATTTCTCGGCGGGTAAGGGGCCGAATCTCTGGCTTTGCTGTCTGCACGGGCTGGCTGCTGAGGGGGAATTTGCGCCTTATCAGTGTCGTCGGGTCAATCGAGGGGCCTACCATGTGACCGCTGCGGCACGGCACAGCCTCGCCCTTGTGGGTCCGGTGTTCGACGATCACGCCGCACTGCTGGCATACCGTCTTGTAGGTCGGCGGCATGGTCATTCCCTTCATGCTGCGCCGCATGGAGTCCATCAGTTGCTCGCCGTCCACCAGCCGAATGCTTGGCATGCGGCGTTCAAATTCCTCGGTGTCGCGGGTGAAGCCGTGCAGGCTGATGAAAAACCCGCCCTCGGCATTGTGCCTCATCACAGCCTCGTGCAAGCGCCGTAGCTCGCGCAGGCCGATCGGTGCGGGGTTGGCAGGGGCCGCGCATTGCGTCACGAATTTGCGCCCTTCTTTGGTCGTGACCAGCTCGGGTGCGCCCAGGTCGCTGTGGGGGGTATGGCCTAGCCGTTCCATCATCAACGCAATCTGCGTTCGCAATGGGGCCGGTGTCAGTGTCATCAAGCCTTCAAGGCTCGGGGTGACATACGCAGTTAGCCGGGCGATTTCCTTGCTGCGCATTTCGTGAAAGGCGGCGGTGAACTGCATGAAGCGATAAATACATAGCAACACTGTGAAAACGAGTCCCTTTTTTCTATTCTTCTTGGGTTTGCCAAAACCCAAGAACTGACCTTGCGGCGAGCAACGGGGGAAGGTTCTCAAGTGCGACGGATTGAAGGCGCATGCGCCGTCGCAGCCTTTAGGCTGCCGTCAATCTGTTGCACTTGAAAACCGAGGGGGCAGGAGTCCCCTCTTTGCCGTGTCTACGGCGATATGACTCCTTCGGCTCGGTGCTCCTGGCAAAGAGGGACCGTCGCCAGGAAGTGAAATCACCTTGGTCCTAAATACTCACACAAGAAAAACGTGTGAGCGAAGCGAACTCTATATATCTAATTGTGGATAACTGGGTGATGGTGCCTATGAATATAAATGGGGGGAGGTTTCTAGCTCAAACTGAGCTATGGGATTTTGTTGAGGTTTGGCGTTGTTTCGCTCCCGCAACCTGTGCCGTTGGGGGTGTTACCCACAGCGGCCTGCCGATTTTTGAAAGCCCGCCACAAGCTCGCACAAGCCCTCGCAAGCTCGTCGCTGTGATCGGCTTCAAGGATGCTGAACGCCGTCCGCTGTGCGCCGTGGTGCATCTCCTCGACCGCCTGGGTGATCGCATCGGGCAGGGGAGGGGTTGCGCCCCAGGTCGAGGGATGCGGCGGCGGCGGGTCTCCCTGGTCGATGAAGCCGCGCCAATGCGATAAGGGCATGATGGCGTAGGCGTTCGTATCCTGCTCAAGACAGAACCGGCCTTGCTCGTCGCGCGTCTCTGCGGCCCGCCGCAGCCAGTGTAAGACGCCGCATCGCTTGAGATTGACAAGCCCGCGCTTCACGCTGCTGACACTAATGCAGGCTTTTTGCGCAATGCTCTCTATCGAGGGGTCGAGACGCCCGCTTAGGTAATGCAGAAAATCAAAGATCAGCGCGTGCAATACGAGAATGCCGTTGCGGCCTAATGCGCCGTCCTGCCGTCCTGGCAATCGCGTCCGGCGTTCAAAGCGTCGGGCCTTGTGAAAGAGCTTCGCGGCCTGCTTCTTGGGCAGGGGGGTGAATTTCACCTCGGCGGTCGTGCTGTCCTTCCACACGGGCCAGGGCGCGTAGGTCTTGGGGGTCAGCGAATCGAATCCGGGGATACCGGGGATCGAGGGCAGGGCAAAAGCGAGTTGTCGAAACATAAAAAGGCTCCTTTCGAGCTTGCTGTTGCAAGCCCGCGAAGGGGCAAAACCGGCGCAAAATCAGCCGTTCACAGAAACAGGGGTTTCTGTGTTGACTTCCACTCTGATTTTCGGGAAACTCATGCCTGCCACAGCTTGAGTTTCCCGCGACGGCCCGCCCCCAAGGCGGGCGTTGCACTTTCTGGGCTAGGGTATCCTTTCCACAGAATGGTTGACGTGAACGCGAACCGACTCCGGCTCGCGTCACAAAATCTGCGCCTGCTTCGGCCTTGGCGTCAACGGGTGGTGTGAAAATCGCGCTTGGCGCGATACGAGAGGCCAGCCTCTCGCGCTCTTGGGAGTATTTGAACCAAGGTGATGAGGTGCGCTAGAATCTCGGCGCGGTACAGGGTGGAGACCCGATGACCGCCCAAGGTGATGAGGGCCGGTGATGGTGGTTCCACTCACCGGCTCTTATCCGGTGCGCGAGATATGACCCAAGGGCGTTCGCGTCTAGGTGTGGTAAGACTCGGCGCGCTGCCGGTCGTCACGCGAGCGGAAAATTCATTCGATACCGAAGCGCTGCGCACTGGCGAGTGACAACTGGCCGCTACGAAATCGGGCGCGCAAGGCGTTGACGAGTCGGAGATACTTCAGCGCTTCGTCGGCTGTTGCGATGCCAGCCGTGACACGTTCTTGCAATGCCGCTGCTTCTGCTACGCAGCGGGTGTTAGCATAGCGCTTGCTTTTCCTTTTAAGGGCCATTGGGAATGGTCTGCCACTGACCGGGGCCAGTGTCAAAAGTCCGATAGCGAAGATTGATCGAGCATCACGCTCTACAGGTCTGCGCGCGGGGTCGTTCAACGATCTCGACTCCCGGCTCGGTCGATAGTCGGTTCGTCGGCGAGGCTGGTTTCGCTCGGCACGTTGTTTTGATCAAAAAAGTAATGCCGCTCGTCGTCAGTCGCCTTGTCCTTCATAAGCTCGCGCCGCAGAATTTCAGGGTCATGTTTGCAGGCGTAGGGCTGAATTGCCTCAATCAGTTCATCAGGCTCTAGATAGCGGTCTCCCGGTTTGACGCCGCCTAACCACAAGACGATTTTTTCGAAGTCTTCGCCTTTAATGGTGTTATCCATCACTTGAGCGAAGAATGTGCGCGTCGGCGGGTCCCAGCCGATAGTCACTTCGTAATGGTCTCTCCACTCACCGAGGCAACATGTGCTCATGGCACCTTTCTTCTTGCGCGTTTCAGTGCCTCTGTCAAAGAGGGGCAACGCGCACAAGTGGTGGGCGTCGATGTCGCCGGAAGAACGCGCGCTAAAGGGGGTAAACCCCAAAAATGGGCGGGCCGTGAAGCCCGCCAGGTCTTGGTTTCAATACTCACTGGCAAGCATGATCGTCAGCACGCGAACGGTTTGTGCGGGGTCGCTAGGGTCTTCGCTCCCCATGTCGCGCCCGGTGCCGAAGCTTGCCCGGTCGTAATAGTCGATCTTCCAGAGAATCTTGTGGCCGTCATGCTCGAATGATCCAAAGTCGTGTTCGCCGTAGGGGTCGTTGTCAGCGGTGAAGCTGTCGAAGGTCTCGACCTTCTCACAGATCGCGCTGCGGTCGGCGTCTGGCAAATCGGCAATGCCCCGCGTGAGGTACATCTTGCCAGCGATGCCCGGTGCCTTGCGGCAAAGGTCGTTCAACTCGGCGATGCGTTTTGTGTTGGTGGTCGTCATGGCTTGCTCTCCCTTTCTCGTTTGGTTTTGGGTTGCATCTGCGATGCAACCTTGGCCTTCGCCGAGAACGGGGGTGTGCAAGCGGAAAGCAAAATCGGCGAAACTTTATTGGCTTTCCTAGGAACGACGGAAAGCAATAAAGTCTTCGATCTATTTTGCTTGTAGCGCGCTGAGGGGAAGTCGCCCCTAAGCAGTCACGGCGGAAGCCGGGAAATGGGCGTGCGCCGGACGGCGCGAGATAGGCTCACTGGCCGCGCACACTGTCAAAGCGATGTCGCGGAACGCTGATTATGGAAAATCGGGGCGCATAACATCGCTTCTGGAAAACGGGGCGGTCCACCTAAGTGGTACAAATCCATACGCTTGGTACCCGGTTCGGAGGGCGGCTCGCGACCCTTTGCCGACCTTCCCCGCCGCCAGCGACAGTACCCGTCGTTGCCCCAAAGCGGGCCCTCCCGGTCAACATCTGGCCGCGGGATCATAGGGCGTCGAGCAGCGCTTTCGCGTCGCGGAGAATGGGCTCGCTGAAGCCCTCGGTGAATTGCTCGTATATTGGGGCGAGCAGGTTGCGCGCTTCGGTCCGCTTGCCTTGTTCGCCCCACAACCTCGCGAGATCCGTTGCGGCCTGCAACTCGAATCCGTTGGCGCCTTGTCCCTGCGCGACTGCGATCGCATGGCGCAGGCTCATCTCGGCCGCTTGCGTGCCGGACGGATCGACGTGCAGTAGAAGTCCAGCTCGCACCCGGTGCAGCCGAGCATCAAAAAGTGCCACTCCGGCTTTCGCGGCCATATCGATGGCGTGATCGACCTTCTGAAGCCCTTCGGCATAGCGGCCGGCCGCCAACAAAGCTTCCGCCATCAGCCAACGGGCCGGCAGCAGGTAACGCTGGTGCCCTATGCGGCGCACGGTGCCGGCGGCTTCCTGGAGCTTAGCGATCCCCTCCGGCCCGTCTCCCGAAAGCGACAACGCCCACCCAAGCAACATCAGCGCGTGCGCTCGCGATTGCAGGAGCCCGTTGGCCTCGCTCAATTCGAGTAGTCTTTGCGCCGGAGCACAAATGTTGGTTGTGTCCCTGCGCGAGGCCCGGGCTTCGCAAACCTGCCACAGGACCACCGCCAGCGTCGGAGGGTGTTGCAGCTGGTCCGCAAACGAAATTGCCTCGGCCTCCAGCCTGGAGGCCCGGTCAAGATAGCCAAGCGCAACCTGCACCGAGGCGTTGGTGCCCAGCGCGCACGCAGCGGGGTCATGGCCGAGATAGAGGTTGCGGTGGTGAGCGTGGCGTTTCTGATCGTAGAGGCGCAAGCCGGCTTCGATCTTCTCGATGGCGGTCACAAAGTCTCCGCGAAGGTACACCGTCGGCCACGCGCAGTGATAGGCCTGCAACAGGATCTCGGGGTCGTCGAGCTCTCCGGCGATGCGGAACAAGTCTGCTGAAATCTCATCGCCGAGATCAAGCCGAAATCTTGAGAGCTGATAGAGCCACAGATTGGCGATTGACGGCGCGATATCGGCCGAGCTTTTGACCCTGCGTCCGACCGCGGCGGCGCGCTCGGCCGCCTTCCCTACCTCGGGTGCCGTCCAACCGTACACATGCATCAAGGCTGGGACGAGCTGAGACAGGACCGCCAGCTCATCGCGCCAGCGCTCGGCCGATTCCGGTTCGCTTTTGAGAAGTGCCAGGGCGCGGTGGAAATGCTCGATTGCCTCGCGGTTGGCCGCGCGCAGCACCGCCCGGTCGCCAGCGTCACGCCAATAGCCGATGGCGCGCGATGCGTGGCCGGCATTCTGCAGATGATGGGCCACGATCTCAGGCGCGCCAGCCGGTTTAGCCGCGAGCAGCACGTCGGCGATGCGGCCGTGCAGGAGCCGACGCCGCTCGCGCAGCAAACTGCCATAGGCAGCATCTTGCACCAGCGCGTGCTTGAAGAGGAAGGTAGCTTGCGGGAGCGCACCGCGTTGAAACACCAGCCCCGCCGAGACAAGGCGCGAGGTTGCGTCCTCCAGCGTGTCGCGATCGCGCGTATCGACCGCGACGAGCAGCTCGAAACTAAATTCACGGCCGATCGCAGCGCCGACCTGTGCCAGTTCGCGAGCGGCTGCGCCGAGCCGGTCGAGCCGCGCCATCAGCGATGCCTGCAGCGTAGGCGGCACCGCACCTGGGCCCGGAACGGCGCCGACCAGCGAGCGGGCTCGTTCCGGCGCGGCGGCTTGTTCGATCGTCGCTTTCGTCAGCTCCTCGAGGAACAGCGGCACGCCGTCGCAACGCTCCACGATCTCGGCTGCCAAATCGCTGGGCAACGCGCCGGCCGGGTCAGCGATCCGTGCGACGAGCTCAGCTGAATGCTGCCGGTTGAGCCGGGTCAACGACAAGGTTGTAACCTGCGGCTGGCCGGTCCAGCGCGGCTGGAAGTCCAGGCGGAACGTGGCGATGAGCAGTACCGGCCAGCCTTCGATCTTCTCGATCAGCAGATCCAGCAGTTCGCCCGAACTGGGATCGAGCCAATGAAGATCCTCGAACAGCAGTATAATCGGCTGCTGTCGCGCGAAGCATTCGAGCTGGCGCAACCATGCCTCGAACGTCTTCTCCTTCTTGCGCTGCGGCGTCATGTCGAGCGGCCGATAGCGGTCGGCGCCCGGGAGCGAGAGCAGCTCGGCGAAAAGCGCCAGCTCCTCAGTCGACGGCGCGGTCAGCGCTAGTAACGCTTCCAATCGATCGAGGCGCCGCTCGGGCGGGTCGTCGGGCGCGAAACCGGCAGCCCGTTCGAGCCGCACGATGATGGGGTGAAGCGCGCTGTCCTGATGATAGGGCGAACAGAAATGGCGCAGTCGAAGATGCGGTTCCTCCCGTATGTGCTCGAAAAATGCCGCCGACAGGCGCGACTTGCCAACCCCGGCCTCGCCGGCAATCAGCACCGCATGCCCCTCGCCGTCCCGTGCTCGCGCCCAGCGCCGCCGCAGCAGCGCGATCTCCTCGTCGCGCCCGACGAGCGGCGTCGCGCCGGAACGCAACGCCTCGAACCGGCTGAGTTCGCGGTCCTCACCGATGATCCGCCAGGCGCGTTGCGGCTCTGGAAAACCGGCGAGGGTTTGCGGCCCCAGATCGCACAATTCGAAGAGCGCGCCGATCTCCCGGCGGGTGCCGTCCGCGACGATTATCGCGTTCGGTTCGGCAAGTGCTTGCAGCCGGGCGGCGAGATTCGGCGTCTCGCCGACGATGCCTCGCTCTTGCGCCTCGCCGGTGCCGACCAGGTCGCCCACAACCACAAGGCCGCTGGCGATGCCGATCCGCACCCGTAGCGGAAGCGGCGATGCAACCTGCGCGACTGCGGTAGTGAGGGTAAGCGCACTGCGCACGGCCCGTTCGGCATCGTCCTCATGCGCCTGCGGGTAGCCGAAATAGGCGAGCACCCCGTCCCCCATGTACTTCGCCACGAACCCGTCGAAGGCGGCAACGCAATCCGCGACCCGGCGGTGGTATGCACCGATAATCTCTCGCAGATCCTCGGGATCAAAGCGGGTGGACAGCGGCGTCGACCCGACCAGATCGCAGAACAGGACCGTAAGATGCCGGCGTTCGGCGCCGGCTGGCATGGTGGCCTGCTGACCCGAGACTGGCGTGGGAGCGGTATGCAAGGCCGCGATCGCGTCGAGCAATTTGCGGCGATGGCCGACCAGCTCGACGCCGAGATCCTTCAGGTCCTCTGCGGTCAGCGACGGGAGCACCGACCCGTCAATCGCGTGGGCACGGAAGACCGGTTCGTATTGTTCAAGCCCCATTTGACGGAGCCAGGAAGCTATATCCATCGCCACCCTCCCCATGGACGCGGCATTCTGCCTTGGCGGGGCGCCATCGCACAGCTCTCTCTTTCAGATGAGCGGTGTATTGACCGCGCGGCGGCGCGACCTTTCCATTCATCCTGGCTCGGTCGAAGGTCGGCTCACCACCGAGGCTGTGTGAAAACATGCGCGCGCGAAGAACGCGCAGCATTGTTTTCTCTATTGTCTTTCCCCCATAGCGGTCGTCAGTGCTTTTATTTTTTCAGACTGACGAAATCGAGAAAGATTTTCTACGCGCAGTCTGAGAGCCGGGGTTTTCACACAGCCTCCACCCACAAGAGACTTTCAACGGAACGCCACTCGATCACTACCTCGGCAATCGGGCGAGAGTGGGTTTGCGCCGGCCGTGTCCGGAGCGTTTTTGCTGGCAGATCTATATATGATAATGTCCTTTATCCATTACTGGTGAGGGGCTGGCGAAGTTTTTGCACAATATTCAGCCGATAATTCTTTATCACCGGTCTTAACATCTAATGATCTATTGCTACCTAAAAATTCGACATATCCGTGTACAGTAAACGTTCTCGCTGCTTCGGGCCGATCTGCGAGTCTAAACAATTCACTATCCGTGCCGTATGATGAATGGTCCACCACACGACCGGTGATAACTCCTGTAATAGTAATTGGTATTCTTACGTCTCGTTTTTCGTCGGAATAGTACGCCCATGACGCGGTGAGTGGTGGGATATCATATTTAATATGCTGATGGAGTTCAAACTCATCCTGGAGTGATTTTGTTGATGATTTCGTTAATTCATATCTTATTGAGGTTCCCATCTTTTCATTTTCGCGAATTCCTACATAGTTTAATATATTGGCGTTCACATCAACATCGCTTGAGTAGTCTTTGACCCTCGTGAGAACCTCATTCAGTGATACTGTAGCACTTTGACTTGATTTATATGTCACGTCTTCATCGAATGGGTAAACGCGAGTCGACCAGCAGTTTTCAAAGCCTACGTGTTCGTACTTGTAATATGCTGGGATTTGCGATAATTCTACATCACCCACAGTAATCGATATAATCTTATCGATCGCAAGGTCACGGAACTCTACATCCCAATAGCAATAACGCTTCGCGCGAAACCCCCCGCCACCGCCGCCGCCTCCCGGGCATCCGCTATCTTCTGCCGATCGGCGGGCGCGGTTTAGTCCCAAGGACTTCGTCAATAAATCCTCTACATCAATCGATGTTACTACCGTGGCGCCAGCCTGAACTGGCTGAGGTTCAGCGTGAGCGACATGCATTACAGTAATAATCAAAAAGACCGGTGGAAATTGCAAACGCATACTGCTCAGCACGATGATCTCCCTGGACAACAATTTAATACGATGCCAGAAAATGAAGATCGGGGCGAATCGCAGCATAAGCTTGTGTCACGTTTTCGAAAGCAACTTTCGGAAAGGTCTATGGAAAAAACTTTTTTTACAGCCAGCGTAATATTATATTGATACGCATCTCTTCCGGCGAAGAGACAACTATTATTACCGGACGGGGATGGGCAAGAACACTGAATCGCAACCGCGCCGTCAAAATCAAAGTCTTCAGCAGTACGGTGGTGTATGCACCAAAACAAATAACAAATAAAACAGCGGGAAAAATCGAAGGTTCGCCGGCAGCCCGAGCACTGCACCTCATGTTGACTGGTCAGGTTTTTTGAGGGATGTAGGCTAGCAGGATCAGTCGATTATTGTTTTTTCACGCACTTGCCGTTATAGCCACCGAGGCATTCCAGCCCAGAGCAACAGTCTGAATCCGAGCGGCAGCTACCATATTCGGGAGAGCACGCTGCGGGCATGATGCTGGGAGGTGTGGACATACCGGCCGGCTTCGGTCTCAGCCAAGCAAGTGCGGCAGTTACGTTCGATTGTATGTCGGTGCCGCCCGGCTCAGCACCTGATGCAGCAACTGGGATAGAAAAGAAGGCAATGATGATCGATATCCGTAGGAAGTGCATCGGACGCTCCAAGCCAAGGCATGCATTCCGGTGAAGCTTATCCTATCGGAACCGTGAACGTGAATACCCTACAGAAAATTTCTCCATATACGGGATTTGCCCCTCGGATGGCCGGGCCTGCGGCGCCGACTATTACCAGACACCCGCCGCAAGCCTAGAAATCGTCGCTCGGCTGACGTTGTAGCTGCGCGCCAATTCTTGCAGGGTAGCGCCCCGTGCGCGTCGTCTGATGGCCTCCTTCTGTTGGACCGGGGTTAGGGAAGGGGGTCTGCCCATGTGCTTCCCTTGGGCCTTGGCGCGGCTTCGGCCTTCGGCCGTCCTGGTGCGGATTAGATCGCGCTCCACATCGGCAAGCCCGCCCAATACCGCCAGCATCAGCCGCCCGGTGCTGGTGCCGGTGTCGGCCCAGGGTTCCGCCAAGGATCGGAATTGCGCCTGGGCGTCCGCGATGCGCTTGACGATGCCGAACAGGTCGAAGGTGCTGCGCGCGAGGCGGTCGATCCGCGTCACCGTCACCACGTCGCCGGGGGCAAGCCGGTTGAGCATTCGCAGAAGTTCGCGCCGGTCGGACCGCGCGCCGGTCACCTTCTCGCGGTAGATGTTCCGGCTGCTGCACCCGGCAGCGCGAAGCTGCTCAAGCTGGGCGTCGAGTGTCTGCCCGTAGGTCGAGACGCGGGCATAGCCGATGAGCCGTTTTTCGGGGTGAGTTCCGGTCATATCTTATGCAAACTCTAACCCATTGATCCGGCTGTGACCTTCAGAGATAAATGGCGGGATTTCTTCAGCGGTAAATGGCGGGGTCAAGACTGCGCCAAATAATTGTAAACCGTCCGTTCCTTCACACCGAGCGCCTTCGCGATTTCGATAACGGTGAGGCCCTGTTTCTTCAAGCCACGGGCGCGCGCCGGCGCGGCTTTGGTGGTGCCTGACTTCCTTCCGCCATAGATGCCGCGCTTGCGAGCAAGGGCGATGCCAATAGCTTGGCGCTCCTTCACATGCGCCAATTCGATTTCGGCGATGCCGAATAGGAGGCTGGCGATCAGATGCCCCACGGGGCCGCTCAGGTCGATCTGCTGCGTGACGGCAATAACCCGGATGCCGCGCTTGCACCAGTCGGCCAGCACGTCGACGCCCTCCTTGAGATTGCGCGCCAGCCGGTCGAGCTTCCACACGACAACGGTCGTGACCTTCCCCGCGAAGATGGCGGCCTGTAGCTTCTGGAAGGCGTCTCGCTGCATATTCGTGGCGCTGTCGCGATCCTCGAACCACTGGACGGCTTTATGCCGGTGCCGCTTGAGCCATGCCTCAAGTTCAGCCCTCTGGCTGTCGGTCTTCTGACCCTTGGGCGAGGAAACGCGGACATAGACCCCGGTGCTCATGCAAAATAGAGTATACCCTAGTTTGCAGGGGGTCCAAGGCTCTCAAACGTCAGGATTGGCGCGGGTTCGAGAAGCCACAAAACGGCATCACCCTATTTTGCAGGGTGGAACCGCCACTTAGCGCTGAAGAAACCCCGCCATTTATCTCTGAAGGTCACACTAAGGCAAGCAGCTTCGTCATTTATCTTGAGATATGCACCGAAGGTCGGCTCCGGGCTCCGGGTGAATGCTGACCTTCATCAATTCGCCGCGTTGGCTTCGTAAAGAGTACTCACTTGGCCTGGACCCTCTTCAAATGCCAGTGGTATTCACAGTCAAAAGTTTCGACATCAGCGTCCATAACATCGCCAATTATACGACCATGATAATGCACAACGTCACCGCCCGCTTCCGTGTGCGTTTGGCCGAACGATCCGTCCGGGCCAGGAAAAAAAAGCATGAGATACTTTTTTAATGCGCTGTTGGTAAATGTCAGCGTTTCGCCGGTAACAGTAACTGATACGTCGTCATTTTCAGCGAAGCACGATGCTGATGCCATACCTTTTGTCAACGATCTCTTTCCAGTGTAAACGCCATCGTACTTATGCTCGGGCTCGGCACTCAGAATCGGTCCTGCAACAAGAAAGATCATCCCGAATATCAGCGAATGCATCAGGCGCCGTTCAGGCCTGCGCTTCGAGCGCCAAGAAGAGATCATTTTCCGTTCCTCAGCCAAGTGGCGCACTTAGCGGCGACGATCAAATGCTCCTTCGCCAAGTCGCGTTATAGGAACACGGGCCTTTGCGGGCCTCTCCTCGGCAGCGGATCGGTCGGCGCCACGTTCCGGCTGGCCGCGAAATTCGGCGAGGGCCTCTCGGCCGGAATGCCGAAGGCGATCTTGATCTCGCTGACGTCTGACGAGAGGCGGGCGCGTCCGCACATAGCGCGAGCATAGCACGGCTACGCTAGCGCGTCCCGGTGAAAGCGCGAATATCTTCATACTCTTGCGGGATAAACTGGCGACGTTTTCCAACAACGCTGGGAAAATTGGCCTGTACATGTGTTACGCCGAATTTGTGAATCTCTCCGTTCGAACCCGGCCACTCTTTGGCAAGTGGCTTTCCGGCAGATTCCCAAGAGGCATAAGCCGAGGTCAGGATATTCTTGCAAACAGCCAGTGTCGCTTTGATGCCAGCTTGAACGCGCCCCACGAGTTTGCCGTCCTTGTCCTTCAATACGGTTTGTTGGTCGTCTTCGCCCAGTTGAACGGCAACGAATCGCCGGGTCGCCTCATTGTAAGCTGCCAACAAACCGGAAATATTTCCAGCATCCGTAGGTAATATCGCGGCGCTGGATACATGGAGGGAATCAAAAGATGGCCCTTTAAAAGCCGACCAGATCAGTTTCTGACGTTCGCCTTGAGCGGCAAGTTTTCCGTCGATCGAACAGATTGTGACCGTTGTTTTATCAGATGACAGTGTGCCAATGGCGGGTAGATCGCGAATATCTACTTCTTCGTCCCTATTATTCGGCGATACGGATGTTTGCGCGACCAACGAAACGGGAGCTAAAAGGACAGCTGCGGCAAACAGCCATGCGCTATTGGTTGAATTTCTCATCAAATGTTCTCCAGTATTGGAATATGCGGCCGCTCGGTGAATGGTAACACCAAACCTGTAATTATTATTTTGTCTTCGTTGCGCGGTCTTCGCGACCGCTCGACCTGGGGACTGGATTGCCGTCCGAGCAGACCAGCCTCCGCAAGCCTATCCGTGAATTGTCCGAAAGTCCGGGTCAGATATCGCGGCCGCCCGTAGGGGACGCCGATCACCCGGCGCTCTCCCGCAGATCCGTTCGGGCAGAGGCCCCTACCTCGGGTCATAGTGCGCGGGTTATTATAAGGGCGGGATATCGGAGCTGGCCTTCCCGGGCGGCGGTGAAGTCCACACAATAGGTGGGCTTGCATCCATCTCATAAAAGGCTTTACAAGCTCAATTGCGGCCACGAAAGGAATTAAAAAATGACGTTCAAGACACTTACTAGGCACTTCCCACGAAGTTTAGCGGTCCACGTCTTTTCGGTTGCCGTGGGCTTGACCCCCTTTGCGCCGGCTCAGGCACAGATTCCGGCCCCGACTCAGGGGCAATACAATTGTCAGTTGTCGGGGCAAATGGCGGGGGCAAGTGTTGCCGTCGGCTTGGGCGGCCAGGTGATCTCCGGTACTGGCGTGGTAGAGTGTGTGGATTCCAACAAGCAGACCACTTCCATCCCCGTCAAACTGGGTTTGATAGGTGGTGGCGTTGGATTTGATGTGACCATTATAAGAAACCTGACCATTCGTTCGTCGACGGTCCAGGTGGCGAATCCGGACACACTTATACGAAGCTTTGGATTGGGGGCTACCACCGGAGCCACACTTTTGGCGACGGGCGTTTCCTTTAATGTTGCCGCCAAGGTTTCAGATGCCTCGGGATTTGGTTTTGACATCGGGTTTGCGGGCCAAGATGCACTCGGACTTGGGGCACACCTTTATGCGATGACGTTCAAAGTTGAGCGAGCAGCATGATCGCCTCAAGCTCTTGAAAATCGGCGCGCTGGTGCGCACCAGCGTGCGCCGCATCACCTTTGCGATGGCCTCGAGCTATCCCTATCAGCGCGACTTCGCCATCGCCCACGCGCGGCTGACCAATCCGTCCGCGCGTTGAGCAACAGAAAAGAGCAAACAGCCATACAGACCCGGCCATTCGCAGCACCGTTGCTGCGTCCGCCAGGACTCGCCTCGGTTGTAACCCTTCACTGCAACAACGTCAGCGTGTCGCCGCTGCGTTCCCCTTACAAGCACTTAACCTGTTTGAGAAATCCGGGCTAGGACCCACGTTCAACTTTAAGGGCTTTGGCAACGAGATCTATTACCATCTCGTCGAGCAGGACCGGAAATATTACAAGGACTACTCGGGGTGCGGCAACACGCTCAACTGCAATCACCCGATTGTGCAAAAGTTCATCGGGTGAGTTTAAACAAACGACACTAAAGTTCCATAGGGTTAACAACGGTTAAGATTCAGACGGGCCAAAATCGCTCGTTGCGCAAAGCTATTGCGGGTCAAAATCGATGTGCAATACATTTTTGCAGCGCCTAAACCCTAGCATTCATGCTTTTGCGGGTTTCGTTGCACAAACCTTCGTTTGCGCAAGACTTCCCAAAAATCGGGCGTTTGGAGAGAGCTAATATTGGGAGGTCCAAAACTGGCAAAACTCTTTGCCTCACAACAGCTTGCTCAAAATCCTGTGGAACTTTAGTGTCGTTTGTTTAAACGCACCCTAGGTTCATCAGAATTCGGGGATTAGCGGGGGGATGGTCGCCATGATGCAGCGGCGCGCACTGCTGGGTGGCACAATGGGTGCCGTTACCTTGGCGGTCGGCAGAGCAAAATCGGTAACAGCGGCCATGGCACAGAGCCCGATCGACCACGCGCCCCCCGAGCCGCTCGTATGGCCAGCCCTCGCAAAGCCGCCGCCAGGCATCCGCTCGTTCAATGGCCATACGGACACCGTTCTGGACCTGGTCGGACGGATCGGAGCGCCGCCAAGCCTGGTGATCTTTTCCGAAGGTAACCACCTGATGGTGTTGTTCAGCGACGATATCATCGGTGCGTTTCCGTCGTGGGCCAAGTCACAGCCCCAATACGCCGATCTCAATCTCGACAATATCGTGGTCTCGACTCTGCCTCAGCCGATTCTGGTAGAGGCGATACGCGCAGGTGGGATCGCGCTCGGCAACCTCACGCTCGAGGTGAGCCGCCGGTCGGGTCTCTATCCCGACATCTTCATGGGATACCCTGAGCCGCTACGCCAGTTGCATGAACGCGGCGTGGTCGAGTCGCGGGCGCGTTTCTTCTGTCGGAATCGCGGCGTCACACTGCTTGTCCGCAAGGGCAACCCGCTCGGGATACGCGGCTTGAGAGACGTGTTGCAGGCGGGTACGCGGATTGCCTTACCAGATGCAGGAGACGTTCGGGCTCAGTGCCGCGCCGCCGCTGACGCGCTGCTTGAAAAACCTGCCGCCGACGCCCTGTTCGCTGCCGAGGTGCGGAGTTTTCCGGGGCGCCTCGGCATCATGCATCGCGATCTCCCCGAGATGGTTGCCCGCAGTTATGCAGACGTGGCCCTGACATGGCATCACCTCGTTTCGTACTGGACGCGGATATTCCCGGACCACTTCGAGGCGGTGGCCGTTGCAGGCGCCGAGCCGTTTTTTACAGAGATCGCCTTGGCTCGTGCCGTCGATCCGCTGCGTGCGCGCGCGCTCCGGGCGTTTGACGAGTTCTTCTTCAGTCGCGCGCGCGAGGTTTATCCGCGATATGATTTTGCACTCATGGATAATGATGAGTTTGGAAAGACGTTGGTCCTTGATTGATCTTCGAGATTCCGGAGAGCGAGCATCGTCTGTCAAGGGTGATTTCCGGTTGCTTTAGATGACCGCTACGCGGGCATGGGCCGCCATTGCTGTCGGCGACGCGGAAGGCCCGCTTTGGGTCGACAGCGGGCTTTCGAGGCGAAACATTCGAGACCTCGCCGCGTCTCTCAAAACCCCTCGATTTTCGGCCTCAAATCGCCGTTGCAGAATTCTTGAATTTCGGGAAAACTCGAAGTCGTCACTTCGATGCTGTGACACCCGCGCTGATGAGGTGTGTAAATGCATTGCTGAATACACTGGCTGCACTGACCGATATTGAAGCGGTCAACCAGAGTCCGAACAGGAGCGCGATAGCTCCACCAATGCGCCGATTAGTCGTATTCGCGGAGTTGCGGACATTTCTGAGGCCGCAGCGAAATACGCCTACAACGGCCCATAGGCAAACGGGTAACGAGGTTAAGAAACAGGCCGTTGCCCCGTAGGCACCGGCCTTCGTAGGGTTGGCAACTAACTCGCGGTGCGAGACAAACCTCCACGCGAAATACTCAGCCTCGGCCACAAGACCAGCGTAAACTACTGCAATCACCGCCACGCTAGGAAATATAAACCCATTTAACAAACACGACTTCAGCAGTCCTTGCTCGCCTCGCCAGTGCGCGAGAATATAGTTCCATGCCTTGCTCATTAGGAAACCTTCCCCTTGTCGAGCGACCTACGATCATTCAAGAAGATCGCCCCGGCGCGTGTTAATCGGTATCCAACGTCATATCCGAATACTTCCTTGTACCTAGGGAAAGACTCTCCCTTCTCGGCTAACCCCAAATGGACTAATTGCTCGGCTACCTCGTGAGTGATCGTGAGCAATTGTATCGGGGTAAATCTTGTGTACGCCAATGAAAGGGTTTTGAGGCCGCGAATTTGTTTTTTGGTCAGTTTAGGAGACATTGTTGTATTTATCCCGAAACCTCCCCCTAATTCTTCTGACCACCCCGCGCCGCCGTGATCAGGAACGGCGCACCCGGCGCAACAGCGTTAGGGCCGCGCGCAGAATCCATTGCGGCAAAAAGAACCACCAGATGGTTCCCCCGATCCCGAGGATAATGAAAGGCAGAATGAAGTTGGGAACATCGCCAAACGGCTCTCTGAGAGCGATGTGATGAGGCAAGACGCCATGACCGACGGTCACCAACAAACTATAGGGAAAATCAATCGGCAAGAAGATAGCCCAATACATAGGCCAGTCTTGTTCTGTGGCGAACACAATGGCATAGAGAACAAACACTACTAAGGCCGCGTGCAAAGCTGAGCAGATTATTCCGGCGTACAAAATCGCCTTTTGTTTTGTGCTGCTCATTGCTCCCCGGCAGTTTTTGTGAATTGCTTTTCGAGGCGAGCAATTCGCTCCCGCCCATAAAACGAGGCGGCGGCTTCGAGCGCAAACCCGCTCAATCAATATATAGTATTTCTGCGCCCAACCAATATTTCAATTTTTGTCGCATAAGGCCATTTATGACAAATTTCCCAAAGTAACCGCAAAGTCGAAAACCGCAGTTTCCGCCACAACGCAATAATGCCCCGTTCTATGCCTCAAAAACTGCCGTTTTCAGCCCGCGCGATTACTTGCCCGCGCGGACAATACTTGACACTCGCGACACACAAGATTTAGGTCAAGGTGGTTGCGGCGCGGGTGAGACGCAACGAACCATATTCCCGGTTTTCGGGCCGTCGCAACCACGCAGCCCGCACGCCTTACGAAAGCCCGAGATGTGCCTTCAGTCGGGGGATGAGTTCGGCGGAGTCAATCTCGCCCCGAATATGTGCCTCGAAAATCTCGTCGCTGGCAGCGTCTCGAAATATCCCGGCCAGCCGGTTGCACGCATCAGCTTGCCGCAATGCTTCACGACGCCGCTCCATTTCTTCCGGGGTGATCCTCGGGTTGTCCGTCATGGCTTCTGATCTTGCAGCCGCCGACGCAACAAGGCGATGCCGCGTTGGCGTGCTTCCACGTTCGGCCCCTCCATGGGTGCAATCGGCTGGCGCAAGCCCAGCTTGCCGAGTCCGGCCAAAACGTCCAGATAGCTGTCAAAGCCAAGCTCGCGCAGACGCCGCCATGTGATCTCACCGGCGGCGTATTGACGGATGAGTGTTTCCTTGTCCTTTTCTGTCATGGCTCGTCCGTGGGTGATGCTCGGCTTCGGGTCGTCGGTCATGGTGGGCGCGGAGTTGGTTCATGCCCTGCGCGCCGCAATCCCTTGTCGATCTCGATCCGCTGGCGCGTCACTTGGTCGAGGCGCTTGCCGTCCCTCCGTCTCCATTTGGGACGGTCTGGCGGCAAGGTGTAGCGTCGTTGCATCAGCGCGACAATCTCGGCGCTCAACGCCTCTCGCAACGCGGTGAGTTCCCGCAGCTTCGCCGGGTCAACGTGATAATGGGTCATCGCGGCGGCGTCATTTCGGGTCGTCCGTCATGTGGCCTTACCGCTTCGCGGCAAAGTCCAAGATGCGGCGCACTAGGGCAACGTCAAGCTCGGGGTAAATGTCGGGGCCTGCGATTTCCTCGGGGCTGCATCCGTAGGATTGGGTGATGATGTCTTCGCAGCGGATTCGCGTTCCCTTCAGGCACCACGCTCCCGACATCTTGCCGGGCACGCTCTCCGCGTCCGGGCATTTGCTCCAGTCGATTTCGGTCATGGCTGTGACTCGTCAAGCTCGGTGATAGCAGTTACCTCCGCCAGCTTCTCGGGGCGCAGCCGCATGGCGCGGGCATAACGAGTGTCCTCGCCATAGGGGCGGCGGGAAATGAACGCCGTGCCGAGAAGGTGGCTACGCCAGT
>Ga0306925_10000478_pt1 | contig 28875 bp, 29 predicted proteins | sample flu12Cox44000176_FD_203755 | JGI IMG/M metagenome (GOLD analysis project Ga0306925, IMG submission 203755) | Lab enrichment of tropical soil microbial communities from Luquillo Experimental Forest, Puerto Rico - flux8day.12C.oxic.44.000.176 (v2)... | ecosystem: Environmental > Terrestrial >... | reverse complement strand
TCGGGGAGAACTTCACCGTCCAGGGATTGGCCGACGACCAGGTGTGCATCGGCGACCGGTACCGGATCGGAGGCGCGGTTTTCGAGGTAACCCAGCCGCGGGTCACCTGTTTCCGCGTGGGTATCCGGATGGATGATCCCCAGATGCCCGCGCTGCTGGTTTCCCATCACCGGCCCGGGTTCTACTTCCGCGTGCTGACCGAAGATGCGGTGGAGGCCGGGCAGGAGATCGTCAAGGTTGCGTCCGGCCCGGAGGCCATGACGGTCGCGGAGATGGACGCCCTGCTGTACCTGCCCGGGCATCCCCGGCAGCAACTGCTGCGTGCGCTGCGCATCCCGGCGCTCAGCGGCGGGTGGAAAGCCTCGTTCCAGGAGATGCTCGGCCAGCCCGGGCAGCTCACCGGCAACGCGGGGCTCACCGAGGCGAGCCCGCCACCGGCGTGGCCCGGGTTCCGCCCGCTCGCCGTGACCGGAATCAGCCGGGAAAGCGAGACGGTGATCTCGGTGCACCTGGCCGATCCCGAGGGCGGGAGCGTGCCGGCCGCGCTGCCCGGACAGTTCCTGACCCTGCGCATGCACCCCGGCCCCGCCGGGCGGCCGCTGCTGCGCAGCTACTCGCTGTCGGGGCCCGCGGCTGCCCGCGACTACCGCATCAGTGTCAAGCGGGAGGAACACGGTGCCGCCAGCCAGTTCCTGCACACCCGGGTGCGGGCGGGTGACCTGCTGGAGGCAGCCGCGCCGCGCGGCACCTTCACCCTGCGCCCGGGCCAAGCGCCGGTTCTGCTGATCAGCGCGGGTGTCGGCGCGACACCGGTGCTGGCCATGCTGCACGCGCTGGCGGCTGCCCGGTCCACCCGGGACATCTGGTGGCTGCACGGCGCGCGCCGCCGTGCCGATGAGCCGTTCGCCGCCGAATCCCGCGCCCTGCTGGCCGCGCTCCCCAGCGCGCACCGGCACATCTGTTACAGCAGCCCGGGCCCTGAGGACAGCCAGGGCCGCGACTACCAAACGGCGGGGCGCCTGTCGGCGCCGGTCCTTGGCGCCCTGGACCTGCCCCGCGACGCCGATGCCTACCTGTGCGGACCTTCCGCCTTCATGGCGGATATATCCGCTGCCCTGGCCGCGGCCGGCATCCAGGCTGCCCGCATCCGTACCGAGGTCTTCGGCGCCGGGCCCGCGCTCACACCCGGCATCGCGCCCGCGGCCGCCCGCCGGCCGCACCTGCCCGCCGGCCAGCCAGGCAGCGGACCCCTGGTCGCGTTCGCGCGCAGCGACCTGAACGCGCGCTGGGACCCCGGCTACGCCAGCCTGCTCGAGTTCGCCGAGGCCTGCGACGTGCCGGTGCGCTGGGCGTGCCGCACCGGAGTGTGCCACACCTGCGAGACAACCGTCATATCCGGAACGGTCCGCTACACCCCCGCCCCTGTCGATGACCCCACCGATGGCAGCGCACTGATCTGCTGCTCGCAGCCACGCGACGACCTGGTCCTCGATCTGTGACCACCCGCTAGCCACCGGCGTTGCCCGGCAATCTACGGCGGGCCAGCTGGCGGCCGGTCTCAGCTGAAGTCTGCAGAGCCATCTCAAACCACCTCCACTTGACGCATCTGATTTCACGCATCTAGCATAGTGATATCAGATTAAGAGGGTGATGATCCCGCCGGCGTGGCGGGAAGCAGACAGCGCGACCGGACCGGTGGCGCAGGGAGGTACAGGCCATGAAACCAGCGATCTCGGTGGCCGGGCTCACCGGCCGCAACCGCGGGCAGCTCGCCCCGGACGATGTCGGCTTCGCAGTGGAAAGCGGGTAGCGCCATGAGTCTCAACGGCGGGTGGGTCAGCTACAGCGGAGACGCCAAGATCGAACTCGCGGTCGGCCTGCTGGCCGTGGCGGGCGGCGCGGCCTACGCGGGAATCCGGCTGCGGCACCCCCTCCGCCCCGGCCGGCCACCTACCTCGGTCGTGGTCCTGATGTTCTCGCTCTGGGTCATTGCGCTCATTGCGTTCCTGGTCGGGCTCGGGGTCTACGTCAAGCAATTCGTGCACGACTATCCCGACATCACGTCGGGTGTCCATAACCCGATCACTCCGGTGACGTTGCTCGCCGCGGCGGCCATTTTCGGCATCATCATGACCCGCAGCGGGTGGCGCTACCAGACCAGGCTGGGCAGCGCGCTCGTAGGCGCGATGGCCGCGCCGATGATCTTCGAGTTGCCCTTCGACCTCATCGTGATGGCCAGGACCTACCCTGCTCTGCCCCCTGATCCGGCCCTCTACCGGGCGGTGTTCTTTACGCCCCTGATCATGGTCGAACTCACCACGCTGTGGCTGCTCACGCTGTCGCCGATGGTGCGGGTGCGCAGGTCCACGTTCTTCTGCTTCGCGCTGATGATCGGCGTGTTCGGGATCTGGGCGCTGTTCGGCTTCGGCTACCCGCAGTCCGCGCTGCCGATCACGCTGAACATAGTGTCGAAGATCCTGGCCTTCATCACCGCGCTGACCCTGTTCCTGCCCGACCGGCTCAGGAACTGGCGGACGGACGGCCCACCAGCCACTCCCGGCCGCGAGCAAGCCCCGCAACCAGTCATGGTGGCGCCCGCCACGAACCGCGAGCAGGCCCCGCAACCAGTCATGGCGGCCCCGGCCCCGGCCGTCCGGGCTGCGACCGTGCCCAACGGGAGGGTCAAGCAAGGCAGCACGGTCGCCAGAGCCACGGACTCAGTTAAGGAGACGATCATGGGCGAGCCGGCGATCAAGATTCTCGGACTCCGCAAGAGCTTCGGCGAGAAGGAGGCCGTGGCCGGGATCAACCTGGAGATCGCGGCCGGCTCCTTCGCCGGGCTGGTCGGGCCGAACGGGGCCGGGAAGACCACCTCGCTGTCGATGATGACCGGCCTGCTGCGGCCCGACGCCGGGCAGATCCTGATCAACGGGCTGGACGTGTGGGCCGACCCGGCCGCCGCTAAGGCGATCATCGGCGTGGTGCCGGCCGAAGCCCGGCTGTTCGACCGGCTCAGCGGCGAGGAACTGCTGGAATACGCCGGGCGGCTGCGCGGCCTGCCGGTCGTCGAGGCACGGGCCCGGTCCGCGCAGCTCCTGGACGTGCTGGACCTGACCGCTGACGCGAAACGGCTGGTCGCGGACTACTCCACCGGCATGCGCAAGAAGGCCGCCCTCGGCTGCGCGCTGATCCACAACCCCTCGGTGCTGTTCCTCGACGAGCCGCTGGAGGGCGTGGACCCGGTGTCAGCCGACTCGATCCGCCGGATGCTGACCAACTATGTCGGCTCGGGCTCGACCGTGCTGTTCTCCAGTCACGTCATGGAACTGGTCGAGCAGGTCTGCGACCACGTCTCGATCATCAGCCAGGGCCGGATCGTGGCCAGCGGAACCACCGAGCAGGTGCGCGGCGGTAAGACCCTGCAACGGGCGTTCATCGACCTGGTCGGCTCCAAGGCCAGCGAGGAGGGATTGTCATGGCTCGGCTCCTCGTCCAGCTGAAGCTGCGTCTGCTGACCAACGCGCTGCGGTCGTCCAACCGCGCCAAGGCCTCGTTCATGACCAGCACAGCCTTCGCCGTGCTGACCGCACTCGGCATGTTCGCACTGCTGGCCTCGTTGCACGGCCAGAGCAATGCGGTGGTTCTGACCTCGGTGATGTTCACCGTCTTCGCCTTCGGCTGGCTGATCCTGCCGCTGCTGGCCTTCGGCCTGGACAGCACCCTGGATCCGGCCACGATGGCCCTGTACCCGCTGCGGACCCGCTCGCTCGCCACCGGGCTGCTGGCCGCCTCCGCCACCGGTGCCTGGCCGGCTGCCAACGTGATCGGGCTGCTTGGGGTGCTGATCGGGCTGGCCCACGGCGTGCTCGGCGTGCTCGTCGCCCCGATCGCGGTGCTGCTGCAGGTGCTGTTCTGCATCGTGCTGGCCCGTTTCGTGACCACCAGCATGGCCGGGCTGCTGCGCTCGCGCCGCGGCAAGGACCTGGCCGTCTTCCTGTTCATCCCGATCATCGCCGGCTATGAGTTCTTCACCCAGGTAGTGCCGAGGCTGGCTGCCTCCGGGAAGCTGACCACCGGGAGCTTCACCGGCTCCGACGCGTGGCTGCGCTGGCTGCCGCCGGGCCTGGCCGCGCACGCGATCCAGGACGCCTCGGACGGCCACCCCGGCACTGCCCTGCTGCGCCTGGCGCTGCTGGCCGCCGTCATCGTCGTGCTCGGCTGGCTGTGGATCCGGTCGCTGAGCCGTGCCCTGGTCTCCCCCGACTCCTCCACCCGGTCATCGCAGGTCCGCGCCGCGGCACGGCCCTGTGCCCGCTACGGGCTGCGCGGCGCGGTGGCCGCCCGGTTCTGGATCTACCAGCGCCGTGAGCCACTCTCGCTCCTCTACTGGGGCATGACCGCGGTCATCACGGCCGCCGCATCCGCCGGTGGCATCCTCGGCCCCCAGCGCCATCCCGCCGTGACGTTCCTGAGCGCGGTCCTCGGCGCGGCGTTCATCGGGCTCTTCCACGCGAACATGGTCGGGTCAACCGGGCCGTCCTTCGTCATGGAGGCCACCGCGCTGACCGACCGCAACGCGCTACGCGCCTACCTGTCCGGCCAGAACATCGTGCTCGCCGTCATCGGGATCCCGCTGCTCATCGCGCTGACCTTCGGCCTGGGGGCCGCGGCCGGGGTCCCGGCCTTCGGGTTCGAGACCATGCCGGTCGCCCTGGCCGCCCTCGGCGCCGCGCTGGCCCTGAGCAACATCATCACGGTCACCGGCGCCTATCCGATGGCCAAGCGGATCGGCACCCCCATCTACACGGCCGCACCGGGCTACGGGTCCAGCCGGGTAGCGGCCACCATCGGCACCCTGTTCGGCATCCCCGTGCTGGTCACCCCGGTAATCGTCGCCGCGGTGATGAGTGCGGGCGCCCCACTGGCCATCCGGGCCCCCCTGCTCACGGTCGGGGCCGCCGCCTACGGCTTCGCGCTGGCCTGGGCCGGAGTGCGGATCGCGGCCACCACGGGCGCGAGCAAGATGCCGGAGCTCTGCCAGGTCGCCCTGGCCAGCAAGGTGTAACCGGCCCGGACCCGGCCTTGTGGTTATCGGGGGGTTCCGGGGGGTCGCTCCCCCGGGCCAGCATGGTGCCGGCCGCCTAGCGGATGCCGGGCCGCGGCCCGTCAGGCGCTGGGCCCGGCATCGGCGTCGGTGTCATCCAGATCAGGATCGACCCCGCCTTCCCGATGCCTTTCCTGCATGCGCATCACCTTGCGCATCATGGCGGCCTCTTGCTCTTCGGCCGTTACGTCGGGACCGCCGCCCGCCTCACCGCCGGAGCCGTCCGGCGCCGATGCCTGATCACTCATGGCCACGCCTCCACACTGGCTGGGCACCCGGGACATCACCAGCCGCAACCATTATCTGGCCGGGTTCCCTGGCCCGCACCCGTAACCGAGGTGGCGGGTCAGAGGGAGTCGATCCAGCGGTTGAGGCGCTGTGCCGCCCTGGACAGCACGCTGGGATCACGCATGGTGTTGGCGAGCAGCGCGCTGCCCTCGTAGGCGGCCAGCAGGTCGAGGGCAAGGTCGCGCGCGTCACGCCGGCCCAGCGCCCGGAACTGCTCCTCGGCCCATTCGACCGGCACGCGCATCAGCTCAGCCGCCGCGAAACTTGGCGGTATGACGCGCTTGCCGAGTTCGGAGCACAGACTGCCCAGGGGGCAACCGTGCTCGGCCACCATCTCGCTCTGGGAGGCGAACTCCCGCACCAGGGCCTTCAACCGGCTCTTCGGGGCTTTGTGGTGAGCGTCGATGGACGCGAGGGTCGCGTTGACCTGCTGTACGTGGGCGTCGATGACCGCCGCGATCACGTCGTCTTTGGTCTTGAAGTAGTAGTAGACGTTGCCGGCCGGGACGTCCGCGGCATTGGCGATGTCGGCGAGCGTGGTCCGTTCGATGCCGTGCTGGTGCAGGAGCTCGGTTGCGGCGGCTATCAGCCGCTCTCGTTTCCCCGGCCGCTGCTCGGTGGCGGTCGCCTGGCCTGAGGTTGAGTCAGTCATCTCACTTGTCAGGATACAGGTGCTGCCGTGCCGGCCGGCCTGCGTCACCGAGCGCGTGGCCGTTCTGCCCGGGGTGTGATTCTGTGCTGACCATGACCAGCGGGGCTGCTTTCCTGGTGTTGCCGATGCGTAGGGCGAGCACGGCTGCGGCCGCCATCAGGATGCCGCCGACGAGCAGGGCGCGGTGGTAACCGGCATCGGCGGCGAGGGGGTGTGAGACGTGCGCGGCAAGCAGGTGGTTGGTGCGGGTGATCGCCACAGCGGACAGGATGGCGAGGCCGAGCGCGCTGCCGATCTGCTGGGACGAGTTCAGCAGCCCCGCCGCCAGGCCCGCCTTGTCGGGCGGCACGCCGGCGTTGGCGGCGGCGGTGACCGAGACGAACACCGATCCCGCCCCGAGCGACATCACAAGGAACCCAGGAAGCAGATCGGTCACGTACGAACCGTGCAGCGGGACCTTGGAGACGTAGTAGATCCCGGCCCCGGCGATCAGGCAGCCGGCCACCACGACCGGGCGGGTGCCGATGCGCGTGACCAGCTGGGACGCCATGACTCCCGCAACGGCGAACCCCGCGGTGATCGGCAGGTAGGCGGCTCCCGCCTTGAGGGGCGAGTAATGCAGGATCTCCTGCATGTAGAGCGTGGCGTAGAAGAACATGGAGAAGAACCCGGTAAACGCGATCAGCTGGGTCAGATCCGCCGCGACCAGCCCCTTCACCCGGAGGATCGCGAAGGGAACGAGAGGGTCGCGGCTGCGCAGCTCGTTGCGCGCGAACGCGATGAGCAGGCCGCCGGATCCAATCAGGGTGAGGACGGTCTGGAGCGACCCCCAGCCGACGACCGGTGCCCGGACGAGGCTGTACACCAGCAACAGCATGCCCCCGGTGACGAGCACCGCCCCCTGGGAGTCAAAGGCCGCTCCCCTGGTCCTGACACCGCGGTCCTTCACCAGCAGCGCGAGCGCCCCGGCAGCCACCATGACGCAGATCGGCGGGTTCACGAAGAAAATCCATCGCCAGCCCGGTCCTTGCGAGAGCACCCCGCCGAGGAAGACCCCGGCCGCCGCGGCCATCCCGCTGATGGCTCCCCAGGCCCCGAGCGCCGTATTGCGGTCCTTGCCTTCGCGGAAGCTGGTCGTGAGCTCCGAGAGCGCCGCCGGAGCCATGAGCGCGGCGCCCATTCCCTGGACGAGCCGGGCAGCGACGAGAAGTCCCGCGCTGGCGGCCAGCCCGGCGGTCAGTGACGCCGCGGCGAAGACCGCCAGGCCGGTCAGCAGCATGCGGCGCCGCCCCAGCAGGTCGCCGAGGCGGCCGCCGAGCAGGAGGAAGCCTCCGTAGGTAAGGATGTAGCCGCTGGCCACCCACTGCAGGTTCTGCTGCGAGAAGCCGAGGCTGTGCTGGATGGACGGCAGGGCGACGTTGACGATCGCCGCGTCGGCGATGTCGAGGAACTGCACGGCGCAAAGCAGCACCAGGGTGAGCGCACCGAGCCGCGACCGGAGGACCAGCCGCGAGCCGGTGTCTGGCAGGACTTGCCCCTGAACCGATGTCATACCCGCAAGCACCCTTCTCGACTAAGTTAGTTACCTGACTTAGTATTGCGCCATACGAGCGCCCGTTGTCAAGTGAGTCCACTCACTTAGCCTGAGCCATTGCCAGGCTCGCGGGCTTGCTCGCAGGGCAGGCGCTGTAGCGGGCAGCGGGCCGAAGCTGGACTGGCTAGTACAGTCCGCAGCTAGCATTGGCGCATGCCGGACAAGCCGAGAACCGAGCGTGGGCGCGCCAGCCGCGAGCGGATCGTGGAACGCGCGGCCGAACTGTTCGCCGAGCGCGGGGTGACGGCCACGAGCCTCGATGAGGTACTGGCCGCCGCCGGGGCGGGCAAGAGCCAGCTGTATCACTATTTCCGTGGCCGCGACGAGCTGGTGGCAGCGGCGGTGGGGCTGCGCTGCGCACAAGTGCTGGCCGGGCTGACACAGGCACTGGGCACGGCGTCGTCGCTGGCGGACCTGGAGCAGGCGCTGGCCGGGTTCGCCGACGACTACGAGCGGATGGGGCTGCCGGGCTGCCCGATCGGGTCACTGGCGGCCGAGGTGGCCGAGCGCAACGAGGACGCGCGGCGGCAGGCCGCCGCCGCGTTCGACGCCTGGGAGAAGCTGTTCGCCGACGCACTGGAACGAATGCGTGAGCGGGGGGAACTGCGCGCGGACGCCTCTCCCGCGGTGCTGGCCACGGCGCTGCTGGCCAGCATCGAAGGAGGGCTGTTGCTAAGCCAGACGCGCAAGGACCCGGCGTCTTTGCGGATCGCCGTGGAAGCAGGTCTCGCGCAGGCCCGCACGCAGGCGAGCTAGAACTGTACTAATCGGTCCACTAGTGTTAGCCTCCGTACTGTACTAATCGGTACAGTCTTGGAGGAGAACCTAGCCATGCACCTCGCCGTATTCGGAGCCTCCGGCGGCATCGGCACCCATGTCGTGGCCCTCGCCGCCGAGCGTGACCACCAGGTCCGCGCCATCTACCGCACCGCGCCGCAGTTCCCGCTCCCCCACCAGGCCGAGGTCTTCCTCGCCCGCGACATCTTCGATCCCGACGTCGTCGCCACCGCCATCCGCGGCACCGACGTCGTGGTCGCCGCGGCCGGCCCGAACTTCGCCACCCGGCACAACCCGCGCACCGCCATGACCTCACCGCCCGACCTGCACCAGCGGCTGACAGCCACCCTCATCGCCGCGATGAAGGAGTCCGCCAGCCCTGCCCGGCTGATCACGGTCAGCAGCGCCAGCATGGGCCCCGCGGATAGCGTCATGGGCACCGGGCCGCGGCTGCTGTTCCGCTTCTTCCGCACCGCGCTGGTCCCCAACCTCGGCCGTGTCGGCCAGGACCTCCGCGCGATGGAGGAGGAACTCGCCGCGAGCGGGCTCGACTGGTACGCGCTGCGGCCCGTCAAGCTGACCGATGGCCCGCTCACCGGGCACGTCCAGGCCAGCGACCGGGTCACGGTCAAGTCCGTCTCCCGTGCCGACGCCGCCTGGTACATCCTCAATCTCGCCGAGGATCCCGCCCCCCGCGCCCAGCGCACCCCCGTCATCACCACCGGCGCCCGCCGGAAGTCCCGCTCAGACCCCGACGGCACCCCATCAGCGCAGCAAGCACCCGCCACCAGGTAGCCACCGGCGGGCCACCGCACGCATGGCCGGCTGCCACCACGCGGGCGAAGCGCGGTGGGTGCCGACGGCGCCGGCCCGTCGGGGTCTACTTGCCCTTTGCCGGCCGCTTCCGGCCCTTCTTGGGCTGATGTTCGACGATCGCGTCCGGGCCCGGAAACACCAGGCTGGTATGGCCATCGTCGAAACGGACCAGATAGGGCGGTTCCCCGCCCGCTCCGCGAACCTCGATGATCTCGCCCGTCCGCTCGGGCTGGCCCACGATGTTGCCACGCACGCAGAACCGGTCTCCGATGGCTGCTTGCATCAGCCCACTTCCTCACCCGCGTTGTCCGCGCCACCCGTGCACCGCGGCGGCACGCTCACCGGTGTGCCACTTCACTATGGCCAGTATCCACCTCGCGCCGTTGGCTGCCGCCGGCCACGTGCGGGCCCAGTCGGCTGGTGGGCAAGGATGGGTAGCTGTGGGCGCGAGTGCCAGATTCATTGTGGTCGGCGGGGGCCTGGTCGCGGTGAGCGTGGCCTACCACCTGGCCCGCCGGGGCGCTTCGGTGATCATCGTGGCGGGCGGCCAGCAGGGGGCGGCCACCAGCGCGGGAGCGGGCATCATCTGCCCGTGGACGGCGCCGGCCGATGACGCGTGCTACCGGCTGTGCGCCGAGGGCGCGGCCTACTATCCGGGGCTGCTGGCGATGCTGGCCGAGGACGGCGAGGCCGGGAGCGGTTATGCCCGGGTGGGCACGGTGTGCGTGGCCGGCCAGGCCCAAGCGCTGCAGCCGATGGCCGCGCTGCTGGAGTCGCGGCGCACCAGCGCGCCCGATATCGGGGAGGTGGCGGCGCTGGCGCCGGGCGAGCCAGCCCGGATGTTCCCGCCGCTGGACCCGGGCCTGGCCAGACTCTGGATCGGCGGCGGCGCCCGGGTCGACGGGCGGGCCATCCGGGACTGCCTGCTGCGTGCCGCGGTGGCCCGCGGCACCCGCCGCCTGCCCGGGACCGCCACCCTTGACCGGGCAGCGGGCCAGGTGAAGGGCGTGACCGTGGGCGCGGAGCGCATCGGCGCGGACGCCGTCGTGGTCGCCGCCGGTGCCTGGACGGCCCGGATATGCGCGGAGCTGGGCATCCGGCTGCCGGTCGGCCCGCAACGCGGCCAGATCGTGCACACCCGTCTGCCCGGCACCGACACCGCCGCGTGGCCGGTCGTGCTGTCTGACCAGGACCCTTACCTCGTCGCATTCCCTGGCGGGCGGATCGTGCTCGGCGCGACCAGGGAACAGGCCGGGTTCGCCTACCACACCACCGTGGGCGGGGTGGGCGGCCTGCTCGCCGGGGCGGTCGAACTGGCGCCCGGCCTGCGCGACGCCGAGCTGCTGGAAACGCGGATCGGCTTCCGGCCGGTCACCAGCGACGGCCGCCCCCTGCTCGGCCCGCTGGCGGGCGGCCTGATCGTCGCGACCGGCCACGGCGCCGAAGGGCTGACCGCCGGTCCATGGAGCGGCCTGGCCGTGGCGCTGCTCGCCCTGGGCGAGCCGCCGGTCACCGACCTCGCCCCGTTCCACCCGTCCCGGTTCCAGGCCTGACCCAGCCCCGCGGCCGATCACTCGATCGGCCTCGTTCTGCCGCGGCCGGGCGGCGGCGGACGAGGGAGAATGGGAGTGTGAACGCCTCCAGCCCCGCTGATCTGGTCCGGCACCGCCTCGGCGGGGCGATCTTCCAGCGGGTGGCGGGGCCGGAGGGCCGCGAGCGCCAGCGGCTGATCAACGCCCCGGGCGAGCGGTGGTTCGCGGAGGACCGCCCGATCCGTCGGGTACACGGGGATTCCTCGATGTTCATCGGCGGGATCACGGCACTGCTGCTGCAGTCCCTGCATCCGCTGGCCATGGCCGCGGTGGCCGGTCATTCGGGATACCGCGGCGACCCGTGGGGGCGGCTGCAGCGGACCAGCTACTTCCTGGCCATCACGACCTTCGGCCGGGCCAGCGACGCCCGCGACACGATCGCGAAGGTCCGGGCGATCCACCAGCGGATCACCGGGACCGCGCCGGACGGCCGCCCGTACGCGGCGTCCGATCCGCACCTGCTGACCTGGGTTCATATCGCCGAAGCCGACAGCTTCCTGCGCGCGCATGCCCGCTTCGGTTCCCAGCCGCTGGACCAGGCCGGGCGCGACGGTTACGTCGCCGACCTCGCCCGGATCGGCGCCGAACTGGGCGTGCCCGACCCGCCGCGCACCGAAGCCGACCTCACCGCCCGCATCGCCAGCTACCGCGCCGAACTGGCCGGCACCGCCCAGGCCCGCGAGGCCGCCCGGTTCTTGCTGCTCACCCCGCCGCTTCCAGCCGTCGCCCGGCCGCCCTACACGATGCTGGCGGCGGCAGCGGTGTCGCTGCTGCCCGGATGGGCCCGCCGGCCACTGCGCCTGCCCCGCCTGCCGGTGACCGAGGCCGCCCTCGTCCGCCCCGCGGGGCATGCCATGGTTCACGCCATCCGCTGGGCCACCACGTCACCCCGGCCAGCCCCGGCCGGCTAAGACCAGCGCCCCGGCTGCGGCACGGCTATTGCGCGGCCGTCCAGGGCGAGACCCAATCCGCGTCGAGCAGGTCCGGCCGCTGCAGGTACTCGATCATGAGCAGCACCGATTCCCGCGCATCCCTGGTCAGCGCGAAGCACTCCGCCGCCGAGTGGCACCGATCCGGCCCAAGCTCCCTGGCCAGGGCCACGATGGCGGCCGCCAGCCTGCTCAGCTCCCCGGCGTCCGCGGGCTCGAGTTGCTGCCAGGCATCCCGGCCCGGTCCTTTGCCCAGGCCGGCCAGTTGATCGTGCAGCCAGCGCCAGGGGTCGGCCGTCAGCTCCGGATCCCAGTTGCGAGAGCTGGGTTCGTTGCCGGAAAACTCCGGATGGTAATGCGCAACGCCAAAGCTCCCCGGGGCATCGGTCAGGCGGTCAAACAGGTCGGCCCGCCACAGCGGGCGGTCCGCCGTGATCACCTGCGCCGCTGATTCGCTGCCGCGGTGCGGCTGAGCAGGCAGCTCCCGCAGCTCAATCCGCACGCCATGCTCCATGGAAGCGTCGTCCAGATCGATCTCGAACCAGTGGCGCACGACCACAGCGCTGCGCGACAGGGCCACGATGTGCTGCACGGTGCCTCCAAACCCCCACCGGCCCCGGCAAGCTGCCGGGCACGGCCCCGGCAGCCTACCGAACGCCCCGGCAAGGCAGCGGGCCTGCGGCCGGGAGCCGGGGCAAGCGCTGCACGCATTGCCCCGGCGCCCGGCCCGCGGTGCCGAAGGTAAGACCCGGTACGTCAGCGCGGCTGGGGGACGATGCGGATGTAGGGCTTCGGCTCCCTCCAGGTGCCGAAGATCTCCTTGGCCTGCTCGTTGTTCACCGAGCCGGCGATGATGACGTCCTCGCCCTGCTGCCAGTTCACCGGCGTGGACACCTTGTGCTTGGCGGTGAGCTGGAGCGAGTCGATCACCCGCAGCACCTCGTCGAAGTTGCGCCCGGTGGTCATCGGGTAAACGAGGATCAGCTTGAGCTTCTTGTCCGGGCCGATCACGAACACATTGCGCACCGTCTGGTTGTCGGCGGGCGTGCGCGATTTGGCGTCGCCGGACGTGCTGGCCGGCAGCATCTCGTACAGCTTCGCCACGGTGTAGTCGGAGCCGTCGATGATCGGGTAGTTGGGCGCGGTCCCCTGGGTCTCCTCGATGTCGGCCGCCCACCGCTCGTGGTCGCTGATGCCATCGACGGACAGGCCGATGATCTTCGTATTCCGGCGGTCGAACTCCGGCTTGATCTTGGCCATGTAGCCGAGCTCGGTGGTGCACACGGGCGTGAAGTCCTTGGGATGAGAGAACAGGACCGCCCAGGAGTCGCCGATCCACTCGTGGAACGAGATCGGCCCCTCGGTGGTCTGTGCCTGGAAGTCAGGGGCGGTATCGCCGATGGCCAACGTCATGGGTGCTCCTCCATTGCGTTCATTTGTGCGCTTGACGAAACTGTGGCCGTCAGGGCCAGGTTAGCGGTCCACTGCCCTCGCGCGGGCGGACCAATTCGGGCACCCGTGGGGCCGCAACGAGCCCTCCGGCCAGCCTCGGCTAGCATCGCATCATTCCCACTACCGGCCGGAGAGCGCGCATGGACGAGGACGTGACGCGGCTGCTGTGCGGCACACCCGAACTCCCGCCCCACTCCGTGGCGATGACCTTCGACGACGGCCCCGGCCCCAGGTCGGCTGAGCTGTCGCGGCTGCTGTACGGCGAAGGCGTGCCGGGCACGTTCTTCGTGCTGGGCGAGAGCGTTGAACGCTATGGCGATGTACTGGACACCTTCCAGGACTGCGGACACGTGATCGGACTGCATGGCGACCAGCACCACCCGTTCCGATCGGCCGAGCACGCCGCCGGCGAACTGAGCCGATGCGCGGAACGGATCCATGGGTACCTGGGCGGCACGGCGTGGTTCCGCCCGCCGTATGGCAGAGGCGACTGGCCGGTTCCCGGCTTTGCTGGCCCGGTCGGCTGGCATGCGCAGGCACGGGACTGGGACATTACCTACCGCCGCGGTCAGACGGTGGATGCTTGCGTGGATGCCATCGCGCATCGGGTCATCGCGCTCGATGGCGGCATCGTGCTTCTGCACGACTTCGCGGCGGCCACCGAGTTCACCCAGGCCGGTCTGACCGAGGCAGATCTGGACCTACAGGTCATCGAGGTCACCGCGCTGCTGATCAAGCAGCTGCGCGGGGCGGGACTGTCCTTCGTCGGGCTTCCCGAGCCCGCAGAGGCGCAGATGGTGAACGGTCAGTAACCAGATGATTCTAAGGAGCATCGCATGACGACAAAGGCCGCCTTTACCCCGGAGGAATGGACCGTGGTCCTGGAGGGCCCGCCGACCGCTGGCATGATCGTCATCACCGCGTCGCACGGCGGCATGATCCGCGAGACGGTAGCCATGTCGAAGGCATACGTCGAAGCACGCGCCCAGCATGGCGAAAGCGAACTGCTCGACGAGATCGTGGCGGCGAAGCCGCACGTGGACCACACCAGGTACCACTCTCCCGAAGAACTCAAGCAGCACGGGCTCGAGCACCTGCGCAACGCGACCGCGCTGCTCGAGGGCAAGGCCACCCCGCAAGAGCGCGATGACTACCGGCTCTTCGTCCTGGCCCTCGCCGAGAAGGTCGCGGCAGCTCATAAGGAACATGGCCAGGAGGTGAGCCCCGCCGAGGCGGCGGCGATCCAGGACATCACGGCGGCGCTCGGCACGGCCGGTTCCTGATCGAGATCGCACGGTCGCCCGTCTGCCACGATGAGGCCATGTGCGCGCAGCGGTTCCGTGCCCACGCCGCGGCCGGTCCTCGTGGCCGGGCGGTCATCGCCATTCCGTTTGACCCGGACGAGGCGTGGGGTGCCAAGGCCGAGCACCCCGTAGGCGGCACGATCAACGGCAAGCAGGTCCGCGGCATGATCGCGCCGGACGGCAGCGGGTGGGTGTTCACGGTCACCCCGATGTGGCTACGCGATGCGGGTGTCGCCACCGGCACCGATGTGCTCGTCGAACTGGCGCCGGAAGGCCCGCAGCGCCGCGATCTTGCCGAGGATATCTCCGCCGCGCTGGCGGCCAGCCCGGCCGCCGCGGCGTTCTTCGACACCCTGGCGCAGTTCTACCGCAAGGCGTACCTGCGCTATATCGATGCGACGACCCGCAGGCCGGACCGGCGCGCGGCACGGATCGCCGAGGTCGTGGACCTGCTCGCGGCCGGGGTCAAACAGCGGCCACGATCGTGACCGCAACGGCTAATCAGGCACGTCAACTGCGCGGCCGGCGCCGCGATCTGTGACGCCCGCGCCGCCGCAACGCCGACGCTGCCCGGCGCGCTCAGGGCGGGCCGGGCAGCGGGTGGCCGGGCACGGGCTTACCGGTGCGAGCGGCGCGGCCAGAACTTGACCAGGGCCAGGATGGCGGCGGCCGCCAGCAGCCATGGCAGCAGGTGCACCGCGAAGCTGAGGACAACTACGGCCACGATGGCGAGAAGGACAAGGGCGAGGATCCCAGGCATGGTGATCGGTCTCCGTTCGGTTCTGGTGGTGGTGTCCACGTCTCAAGAGTGCCGCCGACGGTAGCTCCGGTCGATCGGGATCAGCCCCGGTTCACACCCTGGTGCGTCCCCGACGGCATCAGGGTCATCCCTGACCACGGCCTGCGGGGCCGTCGTAGCGCATGATCTGTGATGTGGCCCTGCAGATGATGGCCGCCCTGTTCTGGGGATATTTGACCAGTTTGGTGCCCACCTAGCCGGTTCGTTACGGTCCCACCTAGCCGGTTCGTTACGGTAGGGGGCGTGGATACCGAACGAGTGTCCGACGTAACCAGCACCGGCGGAGCCGGGCCTGATGCCGCACCGGGCGTGGACGGCCGGCCTCAGCCGCAGCGCTCGGACCGGGTGCGGCTGGTCTTCTCCAGCTTCCTGATGCTCTTCGTGGAGCTCGCGCTGATCCGCTGGATCACCGCGAACAACGTCTACGTGACCGAGGCCACCAACTTCGTGCTGCTGGCCAGCTTCCTCGGGATCGGGATCGGCTTCCTGAACGCGACGTCCGGCCGGGACTACCTGCGCTGGACGCCGCTGGCGTTGCTGGCACTCGTCGCCTTCGTGCTGGAGTTCCCGGTCGTCCTGCACTCCGGTACCGGGGGGCCGCTGATCTTTTCCGGGGTCGGCCAATCCCGGGCGCTGCCGCAACCGCTCAGCTTCGCCCTGGTCTTCCTGCTGACCGTCGCGGTCATGGCCGGCATCGGCCAGGGCGTGGCGAGGATCTTCGTCCGCTTCCGCCCGCTGAGCGCGTACCGGTACGACATCCTGGGCAGCATCGCCGGGATCACGCTCTTCACCCTGCTGTCTTTCCTTGACCAGCCGCCGGTGACCTGGGGCATCATCGCCTGCGCCGGCCTTGCAATAGTGCTGGCGCCGAAGGTCCGGATCTGGCAGATCGTGTTGCTCGGCGCCGTGGTCGTGCTGCTGACGTGGCAGTCGGTGACCCCGAACCAGGAGTGGTCGCCCTACAACAAGCTGACGCTGCACAAGCGGCACCACGGGGCCTCCGTGCTGTTCATCTCCGCGAACAACATTCCCTATCAGGGCATTCACCCGCTCTGGGCGATACGGAAGAACAAGCAGTTTTACCTGCTCCCCTACCAGCACGTGTCCCGTGCCAGCCTGGGGAACGTCCTGATCATCGGGGCCGGGAACGGGAACGACGTCGCCGTCGCCCTTTCCGAGGGGGCCAGGCACGTCGACGCGGTCGAGATCGACCCCCTGCTCGTGCAGATCGGGCGGCAATACCACCCGGCCCGCCCCTATCAGAACCCGCGGGTCACCGTCCACATCAACGATGGCCGCCAGTACCTGCAGGACACCAATCAGCACTACAACCTGATCCTGTACGCGCTGCCCGACTCGCTCACGGCGCTGGCCGGCCAGGGCGGCATCCGCCTGGAGAGCTATCTGCTCACCAGCGAGGCACTGCAGGCGGCCCGGGCGCACCTCGCGCCGGGCGGCACGTTCGCGATGTACAACTACTACGCGCCCTTCGTGCTCAACAGGTACGCGACCACGATCCAGGACGCGTTCGGCCGGGACCCGTGCGCGCAACTGGGCGGGAAGCTGCAAGGCCGGCGTATGGCCGTGCTGACCGTCCACCCGGGGGGCTCGGTGCCCAACTGCACGACCTTCTGGCACGGCACCCGGGTGGCGCCCGCCACCGACAACCGGCCGTTCCCCTACCTGGCCAGCGCGTCCATCCCGGCGCCCTACCTGTGGCTGCTCGTCGCGATCCTGCTCGCCTCGCTGCTGCTGGTCCGGGTGGCCGGCGGCCCGCTCACCCGGATGCGGTCCTATCTGGACCTGGCCTTCATGGGCGCTGCGTTCCTGCTGCTGGAAACCAAGAGCATCGTGCAGTTCGCGCTGTTGTTCGGCACCACCTGGCTGGTGAACGCCCTGGTGTTCGCGGGCGTGCTCGTGGCGGTCTACCTGGCCGTGGAGACGGCACGATGGATCCGGCTGCCACCCAGCCCCGTGCTGTACGGGGCGCTGCTGTGTGCCCTCGCCGTGGCGTGGATCGTGCCGCAGTCGTCGCTGCTCGGCCTGCCCGTCGTGCCCCGGTTCCTCGCGGCAAGCGCCCTGGCGTTCGCCCCGGTCTACCTCGCGAACCTGGTATTCGCCCAGCGGTTCGCCGGGGTGGAAATGGCGGCAACGGCGTTCGCCGCCAACCTGCTCGGGGCCATGGTCGGCGGCTGTCTGGAGTACCTCGCCCTGATCACCGGGTACCAGTTCCTGCTGATCGTGGTGGCCGTGCTGTACGGGCTGGCGTTCATCACCGGCCGCAGAAGGGGCGCTCCGGCGGGCTCCACCGCTTCATAGCGCTTCATAGCGCTTCCTAGCGCCGCATGGCGCCGCCGCGGCCTGGCGGGATCGCCGGGACCGGGTTATACCCTTGCGCCAGTAACCATTAAATGGTTGGCCCGCGGCCGGGCGTGAAGAATTCACGGAGGGGGCACCCATGGATGCCGCCGATCTCATGGCGGTGGCGTTGCTGGCTGAGCCGACTCGCCAGCGGCTGTACCTGTATCTGCGCGACCGCCAGGAACCGGTGGGGCGCGAAGAGGCCGCGCGGCACACCGGGGTGAAGCCGCGGCTCGCGGCCTTCCATCTGGACAGGATGGCCGAAGTGGGGCTGCTCGATGTCGAGTACCGCCGGCTCTCGGGCCGGGTTGGCCCGGGTGCAGGCCGCCCGGCGAAGGTCTACTCGATCTCGTCGCGATCCTTTTCCGTCGAGGTTCCGCAGACCCGGTACGGGCTCGCAGCCTCGATGATGGCCACCGCCTTGTCCGCGGGCGGCCCCCAGAACAACGGCACCAAGTCGCTGCAGGACGTCGCGACGGCCGCTGGCGAGAGCCTCGGTGACGAAATCCGGCGGCACGCGCGGACGAAGGACGCGCGGCAAGAAGCGGTCCGGGGCAAGCTCAAGCAGCTTGGATACGAACCACAGGTGCAGGAGTCCGGTGAATGGAAGATGCGCAACTGCATCTTCTCCGAATTGTCCACCACACATCGCGAACTCGTGTGCCCGATGAACGCGGCGCTCGTGACCGGCATCCTCAACGGCGCGCACCTCTCATCGCTGCACGTCGAGAGCGGCATGCCACGCCCGGGCTGTTGCGTCCGGGTCAGCAGCCGGTAGGCCGGCGTCGCCTGCTGTTCGCCCGCCCGCACCGCCGGTCAGCCCCTCCGGTGGCTACTGGAGCCCGGCGCGGACCGACGTGATGCGCTGGGTGTTGAAGCCGAGCCAGTGCATCCGGCCCACGTAGCGCGCGTGCTCGACCTTGAGGCAGCGGTCCATGATCACCGTCACGCCGCCTTCTTCCGCGATCCGGGCGGCCTCGAAGTTGATCACGCCGAACTGGCACCAGAGGGCACCGGCGTGGATCGCCACCGCCTCCCGCGCGATCTGCGGCAGCGCGTCCGGCGCGCGGAACACGTCCACGACGTCCACCGGCACGGGCACGTCGAGCAGGCTCGGGTAGCACGTTTCGCCGAGGATCTCGCTCTCGCGGGGATTCACCGGGATCACGCGGTAGCCGTGCCGCTTGAGGTAGTAGCCTACGAAGTTGCTGGGCCGCAGTTCGTTGGCTGACAGGCCCACGACCGCGATCGTGTTCGCGGCGTGGAGCACGCGCTGGATCGTCAGCGGGTCCTGGTATCGCGCGAGATCGGTCACGCCGTCGCCACCTTCCCGCCCGTGGCCCTGCCCGCCGCCACGGCCACGCGCGCGAACCCCTGCTCCAGGTCCCAGATCAGGTCCTCGACCGACTCGGTGCCGACCGACAGCCGCACCGTCCCCGGCACGATGCCCGCCGCCCGCAGTTCGTCGTCGTTGAGCTGGCGGTGCGTCGTGCTGGCGGGGTGAATGATCAGGCTCTTCGCGTCGCCGACGTTCGCCAGGTGGGACCAGAGTGTCACGCCGCCGATGAGGCTCTGCCCGCCGGCCCGGCCACCGGCGCAGTCGAACGAGAACACCGCGCCCGCGCCGCGCGGCAGGTACTTCTCCACGAGCGGCCGGTATTTGCTGCCCGGCAGGCCGGGATAGGTCACGTTCGACGCAAGCTCGTGGCGCCGGAGGTATTCCGCGACCGCCAGCGCGTTGTCGACGTGGCGTTCCATCCGCAGCGACAGCGTCTCGAGCCCCTGCAGGAAAAGGAACGCGTTGAACGGCGCGAGTGTCCCGCCGAGATCGCGCAGGGTCTCGGCCCGCAGCTTCATCAGGTAGCCGTACATCCCGAACGTCTCGTGGAACTCCAGGCCGTGGTAGGCCGGCGACGGGTCCGCGACCACAGGAAACCGCCCGTTGGACCAATTGAACGTGCCGGCCTCGACCACGACGCCGCCGATGCTCGTGCCGTGGCCGCCGATGAACTTGGTCGCCGAGTGGACCACGATGTCGGCGCCCCACTCGATCGGGCGGCACAGGTACGGGGTCGCGAACGTGTTGTCCACGATCAGCGGCAGGTCATGCTCGTGCGCGATCGACGCCACGGCCTCGATGTCCAGCACGTTGCCGGCCGGGTTGCCGATCGTCTCGGCGAAGAACGCCTTGGTGTTCGGCCGGACCGCCTCCCGCCACGCGTCGCAGGAGTCGGGATCGACCCAGGTCAGCTCGATGTTCATCTTGCGCAGCAGGTGCTTGAGCTGGTTCACCGTCCCGCCGTACAGCGCCGAGGACGACACGACGTGGTCGCCCGGCTGCAGCAGTGTGAACAGCGCGCCCGCCTGCGCGGCGATCCCGCTGGCGAACGCCACCCCGCCACAGCCGCCCTCGAGGTTCGCCACCCGCTCCTCGAACACCGCGACGGTCGGGTTCATGATGCGCGAGTAGGTGTTCCCGTACTCCTGCAGGTTGAAGTACGCCGCCGCCGATTCGGGGTCCTCGAACACGTAGCTGGTCGTCTGGAAGATCGGCACCGCACGCGCGCCGGTGTTCGGGTCGGGCCGCTGCCCCGCGTGCAACTGCCGCGTCTCGAATCCGAACGCGCGGGCTTCCTCCGCATGGGAGGAGCCGTCTGGGCTGTGAGAGTTGCCGGTCACGAAGGCCTCTTCTTCCTTAGACGTCACCCGTCGGCCCCATGGTCAGCGCCCAGGAAGCGGCGGATGATCGGGGTCTGGCGCGATTCCTCGAGCAGGAAGCAATCGTGGCCGTACGGCGCCTCGATCACATGGAACTCGACCGGCTTGCCCATCGTGCGGAGCGCCTGCTCGATCTCGGCCGACGCGGCCGGCGGGTACAGCCAGTCGGAGCTGAACGCGATCAGCAGCGTGCGCGCCGCCACGCCGCCGAGCGCCCGCGCGAGCGATCCGCCACCGTACTGCCGCGCGAGATCGAAGTACGTCAGGGCGCGCGAGGTATAGAGATAGGTGTTGGCGTCGAACCGCTTGACGAACGAGCCGGCCTGGTGGCGCAGGTAGTTCTCGACCTCGAACTCCGGCTCGGTGATCGTGTAGCGGATGTCGTCGGCGAACTGGAGCCGCCGGCCGAACTTGTCGTCCACCGCGGGCGCGGACAGGTACGTGATGTGGCCGACCATCCGCGCCACGCCCATGCCGCCGTCGGGCTTGCGCCCCGTGCCGTAGTAGTGGCCGCCCTGCCAGGCCGGGTCGCGCATGATCGAGTCGCGTGCGATCGCGTTCCAGGCCACGCCCTGCGGGTGGAGTGCGTGCGTGCTGGCGATCGACACGACGGCATCGACCTGGCCGGGAAACAGGATCGCCCACTCGAACGCCTGCATCCCGCCGAGCGAGCCACCCGCCACCGCGGCAAGCCGCTCGATATCGAGCTCGTCGAGGAACGCGCGCTCGGCCCGGACCATGTCCGCGACCGTGATCACGGGGAAGTCCGATCCGTACGGCCTGCCCGTCGCCGGGTCGGTTGACGACGGCCCGGTCGTCCCGCGGCAGCCGCCGAGCAGGTTCGTGGAAACGACGAAGAAGCGGCCGGTGTCGAAGGCCTTGCCGGGGCCGATCATCCCGTCCCACCAGCCGAGCCCCTTGCCGGCCGTGCCGTCGCGGTCCTCGGCCCCGAACCCGTCGCGCGTGCTCTCCTCGGGCGGCGCCTTGGAGAAGCCGGCCGCGTGGGCGTCGCCGCTAAGCGCGTGGCACACCAGGATGACGTTGTCGCGCCGGGGCGAGAGGGTGCCGTAGGTCTCGTACGCCACCCGGATCGGGTGCAACTCCCGGCCGCAGTCGAGCCGCAGCGGCTTCGGCAGGTCGAGGTAGCGGGTTTCGACACTGCCGACCGAACCGGCCGCGAGCGCCGGGGCTGGCGTCATGACCGCGATCATAACTAATCGCTGTTCGCGGCGGCCGAAGCGTTGCCGGCTATTTCGATAAGCAAAGTAGCAGCACCGGCGCCGGCGTCAGTCGCGGACGTCGATCATCGTCAGGTCGAGCCGGGCGATCCGGTCCGGGTCGGCGAAGAAGTCCATTTCGGCGATCTTCCCGTTGCGGACGAGAATCGAGACGACCGTGAACACCACGTCACCCCGGGTCACAACCGCGCCCACGGCGCCGTTGACCAGCGCGGGATACATGACGAGGTCGACGTGCGACCACATGGCCGCCCGCCGTGCCACCTCCAGCGCGCCGCGCACCTGCGCCGATATGGCGGGGCGCGCCGCGCCACCGTCCGAGTGCAGTACGACATCGGGGTCAAGCGTGGCGACCAGCGCGTCGAAGTCGCCGTCGCGGGCCGCGGCCAGGAACGCGTCGACGACCTCCCGCTGGGCGCTCACGTCGGCGTCCGGCGTGGTGGGCTGGGCACGAACGCGGCGCCGCGCCCGGCTGGCCAGCTGGCGTGCCGCCTGAGGCGAGCGGTCAATGAGCGGCGCGATCTGCTCGAACGGCACGGCGAACATGTCGTGCAGCACAAAGGCGAGCCGCTCCGGTGGGGTCAATGTGTCGAGTACCACGAGCAGGGCTAGGCCGACCGAGTCCGCGAGCAGCGCCTCGTGCTCGGGATCGACGCCGTCCGCGCGGTCGATGACCGGATCGGGCAGGCGCGGGCTCAGCGGCTCCTCCCGCCGTACCGCACGCGAGCGCAGCATGTTCAGCGAGACCCGCGCGACCACGGTGGACAGCCACCCGGACAGGTTCTCGATCTCCCCGGGTTCGGAGCCGCTGAGCCGCAGCCAGGCTTCCTGTACGGCGTCGTCGGCCTCGCTCACCGAGCCCAGCATCCGGTAGGCGATCGCCCGCAGGCGGCGCCGGTGCTCCTCGAACCGCTGGGCAAGCCAGTCCTGCTCGCTCATCCGGTCACATCCTCCCGCAGCAACGGCCATCCGGTCAGGCTCGCCAGGGCCGCCATCGGTAAAGACCCGCCAGCGCCGGCCGATGTGACAGGACCGCGCAACGGCGCGGCGTGTCGCCGATCACGCTGGCGCGCACGGGTCACATCTCCGGCTCCCGAGGTGTCTCCCCAGGGACCGCCCATCAATGCGATTGAGAGGAACACACGATGCGAGTCTTCGTTGCCGGGGCCAGCGGCGCGCTGGGAAGCCATCTCGTACCGCAGTTGATCGACGCCGGGCACGAGGTGATCGGCACCCACAACTCGCCGGAAAGCGCGCAACTGGTGGAGGTGCTCGGCGCCGAACCGGTCCGGCTCGACCTGCTGGACGAGCGGGCCGTGCACACGGCCGTGCTGGGCAGCAGGCCGGATGCGATCGTGCATGAGGCCACAGCGCTCGGAGGAGTCAAGTTCGGCCGGAACCTGGACAAGGCCACCGCGGCCACGCTCCGGTTGCGTGCCGAGGGAACGGACGCGCTGCTGGCCGCCGCCGCGGAGGCGGGCGTCCGCCGGTTCGTGGCGCAAAGCTTCGCGCCCTTCCTGTATGCACGGCAGGGCGGACCGGTGAAGACCGAGGCCGATCCCGTCGATCAGGCTCCGCTACGTGGCACCAGCAAGGCGTTCGCCGCGATCACCCACCTGGAGAAGGTGACCACCGACTTCGGCGGCATCGTGCTGCGCTACGGCGGGTTCTACGGCGCCGCCAACGACGCCCTGATCGAGCCGGTCAGGAAGCGCCGGCTCCCGATCGTCGGCAACGGCGGCGGCATCTTCTCATGGCTGCACCTCGACGACGGCGCCGCGGCCACCGTGCTCGCCCTCGAGCACCCCGGGCCGGCGATCTACAACATCGTCGACGACGATCCTGCCCCGGTACGCGAGTGGCTCCCGGTGCTCGCCGAGGCGCTGGGCGCCAAGCCACCCCGCCACGTACCGGCCTGGCTGGCCCGCCTGATCGCTGGCTCGGCAGCCGTGGAAGTGGCCACCCAGGCGCGCGGCTCGTCGAACGCCAAGGCCAAGCGCGAACTCGGCTGGACCCTCCGATACCCCAGCTGGCGCACTGGCTTCCCGGCGACCTACTCGGCGATCGCGGTCGCGGACGGGCAGGCGGCCGGCCAGGGCGCCGGCGCAACCTACGCGCGCGACTGAGCCCATGTAGCGCGCAGAATTGTTCCATCGACACACCCTGGCCCGGAGCGCGCCGGCCGATCCCCGATGGCGGGGGCCCGGTGCCCACCACGGCCGAACTCGACGAGGGGTGAAGGACGATGGGAACCCTGGCCGGCGTGGCGTATTGGCCCGCGGACACCAGCGAACCTGTGCTGGACCTGACCACCGGAGATCTGCTGCGCGAGGCCGCCGCCGACGCCGGGACGCAGACCGCCCTCATCGAGGCCGCGCCGCCGGGCGCGCCGTCGCTGACCGGCGCGGAGCGCACCGACCGCCGGTGGACCTACGGGCAGCTGCTGGCCGAGGCCGGGCAGTGCGCGCACTGGCTGCTGACCCAGTTCTCCCCGGGTGAGCGGATCACCATCTGGGCACCCAACATCCCGGAGTGGGTCATTCTGCAGTATGGCGCGGCGCTGGCCGGGCTGACCGTGGTGACGGCCAACCCAGCGCTGCGCGCGGCGGAACTGCGTTATGTGCTCGAGCAGTCCCGGTCATCGGGGTTGTTCCACACCGCCGCGTTTCGCGGCAGCGACATGACCGCGATCGCGCGCGAGGCGGTGCAGGGGCTGCCGGAGCTACGGGTCGTTTCTTGCTTTACGGACTGGCGGGCGACCGTGGGTGCGCACCGTGGCGGTGGCCCGCTGCCCGTGGTGGAGCCCGGCGACGCCGCCCAGATCCAGTACACCTCGGGGACCACCGGGTTCCCCAAGGGCGCGCTGCTGCACCACCGCGGCCTGCTCACCAACGCCAGGCTCATGATCGGGCGGACACAACTCCCCCACCGGGGCACCATGGTGACGGCGATGCCGCTGTTTCACACCGCTGGCTGCGCCATGGGCGTGCTCGGGTGTGCCCACCAGCGGGCGTGTTACGTCCTGTGCCAGCTGTTCGACCCGGGGCTGGTGCTCACCGCGGCCCAGGACCACCGGGCGGACCTGCTCCCCGGGGTCCCCACGATGCTCATCGCGATGCTGGCCCATCCCGGGTTCGATCAGTTCGACCTGTCCCGCCTGTCGGGGGTGCTTTCCGGCGGCAGCCCCGTCCCGCCCGAGCTCGCCCACCGGGTCGAGCAGCGCTTCGGCGTCCGGTTCACCACCGTGTACGGCCAGACGGAGCTATCGCCGGTCGTGACGCAGACCAGCCCGGACGACTCGGCCGAGGACAAGGCCACCACCGCCGGGCGCCCGCTGCCGCAGGTGGAGGTCGCCATCCGCGACCCGGCCACCGGGAAAACGATGCCGACCAGCCAGCCCGGGGAGATCTGCGCCCGTGGCTACCAGGCCATGCTCGGCTACTTCGACATGCCCGAGCGCACCGCGGAGACCATCGATCCGGACGGCTGGGTCCACACCGGCGACCTGGGCATGCTCGATGACCGCGGCTACCTGCAGGTCACCGGGCGGATCAAAGACATGATCATCCGCGGCGGGGAGAACATCTACGCCACCGAGATCGAGCAGGTGCTGTTCGGCCACCCCGGCATCCGCGACGTCGCCGTGCTTGGCCTGCCCGACCCCACCTGGGGCGAGATCTGTGCCGCGGTGCTCACGCCCGCCGGCCCTGGCCAGCTTCCCGCCGTCACCGAACTCCACGATCTCTGCCGTGCCAGCCTGGCGCCGCACAAGACGCCCGCCCGCTGGTTCGGTGCCACCGAGCTACCGCTCACCGGCTCCGGAAAGATCCAGAAGTTCCGTCTCCGGGAGCAGATCGACGGCGGCGAGCTCAGCGAACTGCTGCCCCGGTAGGCGCGCCCGCGGCGCGGCGCGGATGGTCAGCTGGCCGGCGTGGTGGAAGAGGCCTGGGCCTTGGAACTGCCCGAGAGGTCTGTATCTGGGTGATCAAGTCGTGCAGCGGTTTGGTCCCGGCGCCCACGACCAGCCTGGTCACCAGCAGGTCCAGCACCCGGTTCGGATCCTTGCCCGGGCCGGGGCCGACGAAGCGGTGGTCTTTGCCGGTTCTCCTTAGTGGAAGGTCTGGGCCGGGTGGCACTGTGCCGTTCGGTTCGTAACCTTGACGGTGTGACTGTCGCGACGGCGTTGTTCCGGTTCGATGATTCCTACGCGCGCCAGCTTCCGGACCTGTCGGTGCCGTGCGCGGCGGCGCCGGTGGACGCCCCGGAGTTGCTGGTGCTCAACGAGGCACTGGCGGTGGAGCTTGGCGCCGACCCGGCGGCGCTGCGGGAGCGGCCGGGTGTGCTGCTGCTGGTGGGACAGGCTCCCGGTGTCACGACGGCCGCCCAGGCCTACGCCGGTCACCAGTTCGGCATGTACGTGCCCCGGCTGGGGGACGGCCGGGCGCTGCTGCTCGGCGAGGTGACCGACATCCATGGCCGCCGCCGTGATCTGCACCTGAAGGGATCGGGGCGCACCCCGTTCGCGCGGGGCGGCGACGGCAAGGCCGTGGTGGGCCCGATGCTGCGCGAGTACCTGATCGGCGAGGCCATGCACGGCCTGGGGATCCCGACCACGCGGGCGCTGGCGGTGGCCGCCACCGGTGAGCGGGTCATGCGCGAGCGGGCGCTGCCGGGTGCGGTGCTGACCCGGGTCGCCGCGAGCCACCTGCGGGTGGGCACGTTCCAGTACGCCATCACCACCGGTGGCCGGGACCGGGTTCGCGCGCTGGCCGACTACGCCATCGGCCGTCACTACCCGCAGGCCAGCGAGGCCCCGAACCGCTACCTCGAGCTGCTGCGGCGGGTGGCCGCGGCGCAGGCGGCGCTGGTGGCCCGGTGGATGCTGACCGGGTTCGTGCACGGGGTCATGAACACCGACAACACCACGATCTCCGGCGAGACGATCGACTACGGCCCGTGCGCGTTCATGGATGCCTATGACCCGGCCACGGTGTTCAGCTCCATCGACCACGCCGGCCGCTACGCCTACGGCAACCAGCCGGGGATCCTGCAGTGGAACATGGCCCGGCTGGCCGAGACCCTGCTGCCGTTGATCGACGACGACACCGATGCGGCGGTCGAGGCCGGCACGGAGGTCCTGAGCGAGTTCGGCGGCGCCTACCAGCGGCACTGGGATGAGGGCATGGCGGCCAAGCTCGGGCTCCCCGCGCCGGACCAGGAACTGGTGACCGGCCTCCTGGAACTGCTGCGCACCCAGAAGGTGGACTACACCGGCTTCTTCCGCGCCCTGTCCGCCGGCACCGCGCGGGCGATGTTCACCGAGCCCGGGCCCTTCGACGCCTGGGCCGCGCGCCGTGAGGCGCTGCTGCCGGCCGGCCGGGCCGCGGTGGCCGCAGCGATGGACCGGGTCAACCCCTGCTACATCCCGCGCAACCACCACGTGGAAGAGGCGCTCGCCCAAGCGGAACTGGGCGACATGGGGCCGTTCCACCGCCTGCTCGACGTGATCTCCCGGCCCTTCGATCAGCGGCCAGGCCTGGACCACTACACCGGCCCGGCACCGCCGGGCGGCGCCCCGCACGTCACCTACTGCGGCACCTGAACCGCAGGCTGGCTAGCGGTCTATCTGGATCTGGACGCGGGCGATGTCCTCGCAGATCTTGGCGAAGATCTCGCGCCGCAGCCGGTTGTGCTCCTCGTCGGCGTCGTAGCCGCGGTAGGCCCCGGCGTCCTCCCAGTCATTGGTGATCGCGAAGTCCCAGCCACCGTCGCGCAGCCCGAGGTCGGCTCCTACGTTCATCGCGATCATCCCCGGAAGCCTGAGCGCGGCCACGCCCGCCAGGCCCTCCTGGAGAAGCGCGGCATCCGCCGCCTGCTGACCGAGATCTCCGGTACGCCGCAGCCGCCCGACCACCACGTTGCGGATCATCGGCGCCATCCAGGCCGCGACCGTGCCGCACGGTTAACAACAGTCATCACCATGCCTCGGAGTCTTCCATCAAGGCGAGACGCCCGGGTCTGTCGGCGGATGAATGTGATGCTGGTGTGCCCGCTGATGCTCCTCGGGCAGGTAACCCCATCCCTACGGAAGCTCTCAATGCCAGGGCTTGACCTGCCAGGTAATTGCGAGCATGGCCTTCGCCGCCAATCGTGGTGGCGGAACCCAGCCGACTGCGCACAAGGAGGAGAGCCGTGCCTGCCTATGCTGTTGCCCATATGCGCCAGGTGACGATGGGACCGGCGATCGTGGAGTACCTGGAACGGATCGATGCGACGCTGGCCCCGTTCGGTGGCCGGTTTCTGGTCCACGGCGGTGACGTCGAGGTGGTGGAAGGCATCTGGCCTGGCTACCTAATCGTCATCGAGTTCCCTGACCGCGGCGCGGCTCATGACTGGTACCGCTCAGCCGCGTACCAGGAGATCCTCACCCTGCGCACGGACAACTCCCACAGCGACGTCATCCTCATCGAAGGGGTGGACAACGGCCACAGGGCCACGGACGTACTGACCACACGTACCTGAAACGCCGCCCGCATGACAGCTCATCACCCCTGCGGGAAGACCGTGCTTAGCATGCGGCATTGGCGCGATGAAGCTTACATTTGCCAGATGTCATCGACTGACATCTGCGGACGGCTGAGAAGCTGGGGTGAGCTTTACCCCGATCCGTCGGCTCCTGCGGAGCAGAACTCGGCCGCCCGGGCCAGCGAGGACGAGCGTCTTGTCAGGTTCGCGGGCCTGAATGTCCTGGATCGCGACCAGGTTATCGAGCTGATCGGCTGGAAGTTCGGGTCGATGGCCCACCGCAAAGCACTCGCGATGAGGGGAATCAGCCCACAGCGGTGGGCAGGCCGCGGTGGTGCGGCTGAATTGATACGCCGCGCTCTGGCTGATAGTGACGATGACAATGCCTTGGCGATGGTGTGCGGCATCTACCGTTTCGGCCCGGCAATGGGCAGCACGGTCCTCGCCGCGTGCCGCCCCGAAAGGTTTACTGTCGCTGACTCCAGAGCGCTGACGGCACTGCGCGGGCTGGGCCGGATGCCGCCCGGCCCGGCTGGCTTCCGGCGCAGCCACTGGCCGCCATATCTGAGTGCCTGCCGAAGCCTAGCCGCCCTTTGCGGTTTGAGCCTTCGGGAGGTCGACCGGGCGTTGTGGGTGGCCGGCGACGATCTGGGCGAGGCGTAACCACGCCGTCCAATGCGTTTCTGCTGGACGGACCCGGCCGGGTTCACGTTCAACGTCAAGGCG
>Ga0306925_10000477_pt1 | contig 28880 bp, 25 predicted proteins | sample flu12Cox44000176_FD_203755 | JGI IMG/M metagenome (GOLD analysis project Ga0306925, IMG submission 203755) | Lab enrichment of tropical soil microbial communities from Luquillo Experimental Forest, Puerto Rico - flux8day.12C.oxic.44.000.176 (v2)... | ecosystem: Environmental > Terrestrial >... | reverse complement strand
CGATATAGCGCGCGGAGTCGTGCCGCTGGGTGGCCCACTCTTATCGCCAGCTTTGGGCGATAGGCTGGGACAGATGCGACTCATTTGCGAAGGTCATCAGTCCGAAGGGCAACATTTTAGCCGCGGGGGCGCGAGCCCACAGAGGCGAGTCGCCAATTTACCGAGGCGAGACCCAGCCCCAGTCACTCGCCGACCACATCACGCAATTCGACGAGTCCATTTAGCTTTCCTATCCGGCTGCCACCACTTCGGCCAATGCTCCGACGGTAGGCACTTCGAGATCCGGCTTGGCCTTTATCAACTTGGTCGCGGCCGCCTGCTTCCCCTGCCGCCGATTCACCCACACCGTCGCGATGCCGAGCGACTGCGCAGGTACCACATCGTGGTACAAGCTTTCGGCAACGTGCAGGAGTCTTTCCTTGGATACGGGCAAGCGCGCCAGCATGGTTTCGAAGTTCGACAGCGACGGCTTATAGCTTTCGACTTGCTGCGCCGTCACGAGGGTGTCGAGTTCGACGCCCAGCTTAGGCGCAGTGAATGCGAACAGGTCATCGTCGATGTTCGACAGCACCGCGAGCTTACACCGTGTCTTCAGTTTCTTCAACGCAGGCACGGTATCAGCAAAAGGTTCCCAGCTGCGGATCGATTCGGCGAGGCCGTTCGCCTCCTGCTCGGTAACGGCAACAGCATATTGTGCGCCAAAGTCGCGCACTACCGCGGCTAGCACATTCCGATAGCGCTGGTAGGGCTGCTGCCGCTGTGGCTCAAACTCGGAGTACAAGTTCAGGATTTCGTCGTCGGCAACGTTGAGGCCTTTGCCTTTCAGTAATGGGCGGAGATATCCCAGAATGCCGGACTCCCAGTCGATCAGGGTCCCGTAGCAGTCGAACGACAGGCACTCAAAGCGAGATAAATCGAGCATAAAGCGATCTGCATCCGACTAAGCTAGTCCGTCTTAGCTCCTACTCGCGTTGGCTTGTGGGATGCGAACTTCTTCTGCAGCGCATCGAGCGCTGAAACTGCGGCGCTCGTCGGCTCAGTCGAAGCAGCCGAATTTACCTCCACAAGCGGAGTCGCTTCAGGCTGTGCTTCCGGCGGCACTGTTTCCTCTGAGGGCGAAGGTTGAGCAGGCGTCGCATCCGACTTCTTGAGCTTCTTCTCAAGGAACTTTTGAGTGTTCAGCAATGGCCGTGCCAGCGAAGGATTGTAACCGGTCCACGCCGAATCGAAATCAGCATCACGCTCGAATTGGGCACGCATGCTCTCCATTTTGGAATCCAAGTCATCGAGGTAATGCAGCATGAGCGCCTCAGGAAACATGGGTAACTTGGGTGAGCCGAATTCGTACTGACCGTGATGGCTGATGATGAGGTGCTCGATCAGCATCTTCAGCTCCGCCGGAAAACCGGGAATCCGCGCCAGCTTCTCGTGCAGCATCTCGAGCTCAATAATCATGTGTCCCAGCAATTGCCCTGAGGTCGTGTAAGAGATGGAGCGCTGATAGGTCAGCTCATCGATCTTGCCGATGTCGTGCAGAAACGCTCCTGTCAGCAGGAGGTCGCGATTGATCTGCGGATAATTGCGCGCGGCAAGATCGCACAGGGTAAATAGCGACACCACGTGATCGAGCAGCCCGCCAATGTACGCGTGGTGCAGCGTCTTCGCCGCCGGTGCATTCTTGTAGGCAGTGGCAATGTGTTCGTCAGACATAAAGTCCTGAAGCAGCTGTTTAAGCCAGGGGTTCTGAAAGCTGGTCACGAACTCCGCCAGCCTTCGCCAGAGCTGGTCAATGTCTTTGGACGTTTTCGGCAGGTAGTCGGCGTAATCGATTTCGTGTTCGCCCAGCTTACGAAGCTTATGGATCGTGAGCTGCCAGCGGCCGTTGTACTTCTGCACCAGGCCCTTCACCTTGATGAAGTCGTCCTGCTCGAAGGCGTGCAGGAAATCGAGCACGTTGTCCCACATGTTGGCCTGCAGTTGGCCACTGCGGTCAGCCAGGATGAGCGCCAGATAGAATTCGCCGTTCTTCTTGTTCTTGATGTGCTTGCTGGCGACCACAAAATTCGAGGTAATCGTCTGGTTCTCGTGCCTACGGCAGTCGCAAATGTAGAAGTCTTTCATGCCGAATCCTCGCGGCGCTTCCTGAGGAGAGAAATCACGAGCGATGGCTTATCGTACCGCAATTGCCGGGGATACCGCTGCAATTGGGCTGTTAGTCGCCGCGGTAAACCACCTGCCCGCCAACGATGGTTGCCATCACCTTTCCGGTAAAGCTCCATCCGTCGTAGGGCGTATTGCGTGACTTGGAGCGCGAGTTCGCCGCAAGATAGGTCCACTTCTTATTGGGGTCGAAGATGGTGACGTCGGCATGCGCCCCGGGCGCTAGAGTCCCCCGATCCTGCAACCCAAACACTCGCGCAGGCCCGGACGACAGCAGCTCGACGATCCGCCACAGAGGAAGTCTGAAGTGGTGATGCAGAACCGTCAGCGCAATCGGAAGCGCGGTCTCTAGTCCGATAATGCCCATCGATGCGCGCTCGAACTCGACCTGCTTTTCGTGGAAAGCATGGGGCGCGTGATCGGTGGCAATGGCGTCGATGGTGCCGTCCTCGATGCCGGCAATCATTGCCTTGCGATCGGCCGAAGATCGCAGTGGCGGGTTCATCTTGTAATGCGTGTCGAACCCTCCCACGTTCTCATCGATGAGAGTAAAGTGGTGCGGTGTAACCTCGGCGGTGGCGCGAATTCCCGCCTTCTTGGCTTGGCGAACGGCCTCCATCGCTTCGCTGGTGGAGATGTGAGCCACGTGAATATGCGCGCCCGTCTGCTGGGCAAGAGCGATATCACGTTTGACGATGTCCGACTCAGCAGCATTTGACATGCCCCGCAAACCAAGGCGAAATGAAGTCGGCCCTAGGTTCATCGAGCATCCGCCAGTGCGGTGAGAATCTTCTGCGTGCTGCACGACAGGCAGGTTCAGACGCGCTCCCAGACGCAGCACGTCGTGCATGATCTTGTCACCGAGGATCGGTTTGCCGTCGTCGCTCACAGCTACTGCTCCTGCGTTTTGAAGAGCAGCAAAATCGGTAAGCTTCTCGCTCATGCTTCCGACACTGGCGGCGGCGATCGGGAACAGGCGCACCACAGCCCCTCGCTCGGAAGCCTGCATCCAGCGGGTAATCTCGACCGAATCGTTTACCGGCGAAGTATTAGGCATGGCGCAAACGGATGTAAATCCGCCGGCGGCAGCGGCGGCGGTTCCGGTAGCGATCGTCTCTTTGTGGGTCTGTCCAGGTTCGCGCAGATGCACGTGCAAGTCGATGAAACCGGGCGCGACGATGAGACCCTTGGCATCGAGTGCCTCACCGGCAGACGTTTCATGCACGCCCGGCGCAACAAGCTCGGCAACTCGCCGGTCGCGCAGCAGGACGTCCATCGCGCGATCGATTCCGCTGGAGGGATCAATAACACGGCCTCCGCTGATGAGGAGCGTTCGTGTAGCGGTTTTCATCGCGCTCCTTTCAGCACGGTTGCCAGAATGGCCATCCGTGTCTTGACTCCGTTGGCGACCTGTTCGTGCACGCATGACTGGGGACCGTCAGCCACCTCATTCGACAGCTCCAGCCCGCGCACAATGGGGCCGGGATGCATAACGATGGCATCGGGCTTGGCGAGCTTCATGCGTTGCGGAGTGATCTGGAAATTGCAGATGTAATCCTCCAGGCCAATCTGTTTACCGGCAAGGCGCTCTTTCTGAATGCGCAGCGACATGACTACGTCAGCCCCCTGAAGTGCGTGGTCGAGATTGTGGCTGACTTTCACTCCGGGCGCGATCGTGGCCGACAGGTCGGGTGCCAGATCGGGAGGTCCGCAAAAAACCACCTGTGCGCCGCATTTCGACAGCAGCAGCACATTCGAGCGGGCCACGCGACTGTGAAAAATGTCGCCAACAATCACGACACGCAGTCCTTTAAGCCTCTGCTTGTGGTTCGTGATGGTCAGTGCGTCCAGCAGCGCCTGCGAGGGGTGCTGGTGCAGGCCGTCACCTGCATTCACGATAGGCACGGGAATAAAACGCGAGAGAAGATACGGCGCACCGCTATTCGGATGGCGCATCACGATTACGTCAGCGCCCAGCGAGGTGACCGTCCACCCGGTATCGATGAGCGACTCGCCCTTCTCAATGCTGGAAGAGTTTGCCGTGATAAGGGTCGTCGCTGCTCCCAGTGCTTTGGCCGCGAACTCAAACGATGTCCGCGTCCGTGTAGATGGCTCGTAGAACAGCAGAACTACACGTTTGCCGCGCAGGAACTGAGGCGGTCGCTTGGGATCCATCCGGCGCGCCAGCTCAAGGAGGGTTTCGATCTCGGAAACGGTGAGTTGATCAGTGCCGAGAAGAGACCGTCCGTGCGGCTTCATTGCCCCTCGGGAAGACGCTCGGCCAGCAGCACCTTTTCGGCGCTGTCGGTTTCCTTGAGTCTGACTTCGACGAGTTCGTTGGCAGCGGTTTCAATCTTGCGGCCGACGAATTGCGCTTCGATCGGCAGCTCGCGATAACCACGGTCGATCAGAACAAGCAGCTGTATTCGCCGTGGGCGCCCGTGATCGAATAGCGCATCGAGTGCGGCACGCGTGGTACGTCCGGTGTAGAGCACGTCGTCCACGAGGATGATGTTCTTGTCTTGAATGTTAAATTCCATCTTTCCCGCCCGGACTTCAGGACGATGACCCACCGTCGTCAGGTCATCCCGGTACAGGGTGATGTCCAGCGTACCGACAGGAACTTCGGTTTTCTCAATGCGATTGAGGATCTTCGCCAGACGCTGCGCCAATGGGACGCCACGACGCATGATGCCGACCAGCCCGAGATTCTCGGCGCCATTGTTCTTCTCGACGACTTCGTGCGCGAGGCGAACCATGGTGCGCTCGATCTCTGAGGCGGACATGATCTGTCCCTTCTCGCGCAGCTGATTGGGTCGGGTAGCTTTGGACATTCTTAGGGATGATACGGAATCAGTCTGGGCAGGGGCAACTACATCACACATTCCTGTGACAGGGTTGCCCGTGCAGTCTATTCGCCCTCGAAGCGGAAGAAATCCTGCCCACTGAATTTCATCAGTCGAGCTTTGCCGTTAGCAATGAAATGAAACTCGATGCGCTCCGGATTAGGAGCGTCTTCCGTGGGACGGAACTCGTAGTCGCCGATGCGCTCGAGCATGGTCTCGCCATCCGCGCAGAGCTGACCTTTAATGATGAAGATGTCCGTCTGGGTACCCTCGAAGCCTCCAGCACCTAAATAGGTTCCGGTCAATGCGCCATATTCGGGTGCAGAAGGGAAGCTCTTCGGTCCCGTGTATCTAGAGTTCGTGTACCATACGCTGCCGTAGACCAACTCGACCACAGGCGCAGCTTTGGGCTTCTCGCGGACCGGTTTATTCGCTGCATCTGTCTTGGCCCGGCCGAACACGAAAAGAAATCGGGAGAGCTGAGGATCGACCGCGGCGAAGTGGTCCCCGCTCGTGCGCTGCAGGGTGATCGGTTGGCCCTGCACTACGGCCACAAGCGAGCTGTCTGCGGTAATTTCGATCTCTTTGCCGTCAGGAGAGGTATAGGTCCCGACATAATCCGCGGCGTTTTTGACGAATTTGGGATCAGTGTTTTCAGGTGGTTTGGGAGCAGGCTTGCCGGCGGCGCTGGCCGCCATCAGTTGCACCGCGTACTGCGAGACCAGAGTCGGTCGATACCCCTGCTGAGCGTTAATCGAAGAGAAGGCACCGACACCTGCGTCAAGATCGAGATACAAAGCCGACGTGAACGAAGCCATTCCGCCCGTGTGGCGGAGGATGGTGTGACCGTCGACTGTCTCAACTGCGATTCCATAACCGTAGCTGGCATCATGGCCGAATTCCTCAGCTTTGATCCACGGCTTCGACATGAGCGCGAAGCTTTCCGGCGAGACAATGCGCGCATGCGTACCATGCCCGCGATTGAGCAGCATCTGCATGTATAGCGTCATGTCCCCAGGCGTGGAAGCAATACTTCCGGCAGCATCGTCAAACTGCAGATTTGCGGCAGCCGCGAGTCGGCCCATCCTCGGATAAGGCCGATCTTCGAAATACGGCACCCAGCTTTCTGCAGTTCGCGGCCGAATCGCATTGGTAATGACCGGAGAGGTTGCGCTCATTCCCAGCGGTTCCAGAATTCGCGCTCGCAGCGACGCGGGCCAGGTCCGTCCGTCGAGCGCTTCGATCAGAGTGCCCAGGATATCAAACCCGAGATTGCAATAGTAGAAACGCTCGCCCGGCTTCCACGCTTGGCGGTAACGGGTAGATGGATCGGACGGGATCAGCTGCAACGCGTTTGGCAGTCCCGAAGTATGCGTCAGCAGGTCGTGGGCCGATATCGGGCCGTACGTGGTAATGATCGGCAGCCACGCCAGATAGTCCAGTACAGGCGTGTGCAGATCGAGTTTGCCTTCCTCATGCAACTGCAACAGCACGAGTGCCACGAACGATTTTGTGATCGAGCCGATGTGAAACAGCATGTTCGGCTCAACCGCCAGCTTTAGTCCCGGGTTGCTGAATCCAAAGCTCGCCGCGCGAACTGTTCCGGCGCGATTGGCGATTCCAAGCGTCAGGCCGGGAGAGTTCATCGCTTTCATGTAAAACTCGATGAACTGATCGAGTGCCTGGTCGGTTGGTGATTTTGCTACGGTTGTTGCTTGCGGCCTCGCAGATTCAATTACCAGGAAGGATCCGGTAGTAATGACCGCGGCGCTGCGCGCAGCAGTAGATAGGAAGTTGCGGCGAGAAATGAAGGGCATGGACTCGATTCCAAAGACAGTTAAAGTATCGCAGCCCACCGGAGCGAGCAAGTGAAAGTCGAATGTGTGTGCGAATGATATCGCGGCTATCGCAGACCCTGACGGCGGGCGAACATCGATGCGCCGAGTGCTCCTCCGGCGGCACTGAAAATGACGAAGACGATTGCCATGATGATTAGGATGATCACGAAAAAGGTTGCCAGTCCCTCAGGGGTATTCAGGTTGTTCACAAACTGCCGCATGATTTCCTGCGCACGGGGATCAGGGTTGGACGAGATCGTCTTCTCCATCTGTTCGGTAAAGATCGAGCGGAACTGCTGATTGTCTCTTGCGAATTCGTAGACGCTCCAGAAGGTGGTGACAACGAAGGCGATGGTGCCCGACAGAGCGCCAATCCGCATACCCATTCCCGGAGTAACGTAAACTCCGGGCACTCGGCGTTGATACAAGCCAACTGCTAGAGCTCCGGTGCTAAGCATCCAAAGGCAACAGCCGAACCCCACATATGGAATGGCGGTGAGGACAGCGGCTATCAGCCCAGTGAGCAGCGCGCCCTTCCATGCAAATTGCCACTGCACCGCGCGCGCTGGATAAGCCCCGGCGCCATACGTCCATGGAGCCGAAGCAGCTTGCGGGACTGGCGATGGTTGGGATTCTGATGGTTGCTCTTCGGGACTAGCGACGCGAATCTGCGGTGCGCCACAGTGAGGGCAGAAGGGAAGGCTCTCGTCGATGGATGTCTGACACTTGTAGCAGAGGTGATCCACTGCGTTTGAAGTTAACAGGCGGCAGCGGTTGGTGGCTAGTAGTCCGAAACAGAAGTCCCAGACCTAAGACATTGCCGGTCTTATTTGCCGATAACCGCCCGGACCATAGCCGGCACCACAGCCCTTACAACCTCCGGCACAACCTGATGCAATCCATGCCGCATACATCGCAGTTGGAACACGACGACCAAACCCAACCAGTGCCGCTCTAAGAACTGTTGTGAATCCGGCATACACTCCTCATTTCACTCTTAGATCGTGCCCTCTTTGCCGTGGATGTTGATGTAAACCGTACCAAACCGCGTGCCCGAGCCATCGGGCTTGATGGCGACGAGGTGTTGGTTGCGATTGGTACCGGTCTTGAGTTCCCAACCTTCACCGCTCTCACCTCCGCAAGAAACCGGCTTGTCGGCTTCCTCGCTGTTCCAATCGCCGTGGTCGTGGTGCTCACCACCCGTACCTTTGCATTCGAGCACCTTCCCATATTGAGCCAGCTTCTCAAGGTAGAAGGCTTTTACCTTGTCCGGTGGGTCGGGAGTCACAAATTCGGCGGCGATCACTTTGATACCAAAACCGATGCCGCCAATGTTCACGTTGGCACGATGGCTGTCGCCATTCTCGGCAGGCCGGGGTTTGGCACCCGGGTAAACCGGAATGCCGTTTTCGGTCGAGGCAGGGCTGGTATCTACCTTGAGGTTAGCCAGAGGCGTCTGGATGTCGACCTTCTTGGCTTCCTTGTCTTTGTCATCAACCTTGATCGAGCAGGCCGAAACCAGAAGCAACATGGCACCAATCGTAAATGCGGTTGCGAGGAACTTAATACGGGATTTCATTGCGATCCTCCATTGAGGCGCTGTGCAGGGCTATCGAGTCCGGCGCCCCGTTCGGTGATGTTCGGTATGGTTACCGGCAGGCGTCCACTGATCGCGATTTCGCCAAACAAGGCTTTTACGGCGCTGACTTCCGATACCTTCATATTCGAGTACGTGCATAAGTACGTCTGAATCTCGGGAAACTGCGCAATGATGTACGGGCTTCCCAGGGCGGCCACGACGGTTTTCTCGGCGGCCACCTGCAAAACCTGACGCAGCAATTGCGCCGGAGCGCTTTGAACCGCTACTGTGTTGCCGTCCCCTGGCGTTTCGGCCACCATCTTGCCCGCGACTGGAACCTCATACACGGCGACAATCACTTTGTCCGCCTTCTTCACGGCATCGAGCACTGGCGCGGTGAGACCCGCGGCGCTGCGGGTGTCGATGTATATGACGCGCACATTGGGAATGCGGCGCCGAACCTGCTGCTCCAGCGCTCGTCCCGACTCCGTTCGGCTGTCGTCGCTGAAGATGAGCAACACATCCCAACGCCCCGGATCTCCTGCTGGGTGATACGCAGCCGAAGCGGGAACGGTTCCCGGCCGAACTCGCTGCAAAGGCAATACTTGCTTATTGTTGCGAACGAGCGTCACCGAGCTGTCGGCCACCTTTTGGGCTGCAAGCAGGCTTTCCGGCTTGGCAATCACCTGGGAAACCGCGTTGATATCGACCAGACGAGCTTTATTCAGGCCGACCGATGCCTTAGCTTTCAGGATTTTCAGCACCGATTGGTCGATCCGGGTCTCGGGTATTTCGCCATTTCGAACGGCGTTAAGCACGCCGTTGTAGGCTGCATCGATATCGGCAGGAATTAACAGCACATCGTTTCCAGCTTTGAGTGCATCGACGGCCGCCCGCGCAGAAGCTGCCGCCTCTCCGGAGTAGAGCTTCATCAATCCCTGCATCTGCAGCGCATCGGTCACGATGAGTCCGTGAAAGCCCATTTGCTGTTCCAACAGCCCGGTGACAATAGCGGGAGAGATGGATGCAACATGATTAGGATCGGGGTCAAGCGCGGGCACAAGCACGTGAGCCACCAGCACGGCATCTACACCAGCCTTGATTGCGGCTTCGAACGGCGGCAGTTCGACTCCGTTCAGTCGCTGTCGGTCGTTCTTAATGAGCGGTACGGCGAGGTGTGAATCGGTATCGGTATCACCATGTCCCGGAAAATGCTTGGCGGTGGTCAGCATCCCGGACTCGTGGGCGCCCTCGATGTAGGCGGCGGCCATCTCACTAACCAGCGCAGGGTCTTCACCGAAAGAACGGGTGTTGATGACCGGGTTATCGGGATTGGAGTTCACATCAACATCGGGGAACCAGTTCCATTGCACCCCGATGGCGCGAGCTTCCATCGCGGTGATGCGCCCCGACTGGCGGGCGAGCTCCAGGTTACCGGCGGCGCCGAAGGCCATCGCGTGGGGAAAGTCGGTGACCTCATTCAGACGCATGCCGAGGCCGCGCTCGAAATCGGCGGCAAACAACAATGGAAACTCGGCTTGCTCCTGGAGTTGATTGGTGACCATGGCAGCTTCGAGGGGCTCGTTCTTGTAGAGGAAGCCGTCTTCGTACTCGACGGTCAGGCCAAAGCCGCCGAGATGGTATTTATGCAGAGCGTTACTCCATGCCAGGTACTCGGGATTCTTGACGTTCAGGAACTGGGCATGCGACCAGATCATGAGCATCTGGCCTATCTTCTGCTCCAGAGTCATCTTCTTGAGCGTCTTTTGCGCCCATTTCTCACCGGACTTATCCAGGCGAACCGGACCGGGCGTCTGGTAAATGGGCTTGCTGGCGGGGAACGCGGCCGCTGGGAACAGTAGCGCGAAGACCAGCAGATACAGAAAGCGGCGGGGCATCACGCTGAGACGATAGCACGAACACTAGTTTCAAGTTTCAAGTTTCAAGTTCCATACGCCCTGAACCATCGTTGTAGCGCGATCGCGAATCGCCGGATCGTCGCCGAAGCCTTCGAGCCAGTGAACATCGGCCTCGCGCCGAAACCAGGTCATCTGGCGCTTGGCGTAGTTGCGATGCCCTTGCTGGGCATCGGCAATGGCTTGGTCCTGCTTCAGTTCGTCACGCAAGACTTGGCGCGCTTGCCTGTAACCCAAAGAGTGCATCGCCGTGACCTCACGTGTATCGCCGTAGAGCTGCAGCAGCCGCTCGGTTTCCGCGACTAACCCATCTTCAAACATCTTCGCCGCCCGCTGATTGATGCGGGCGTAAAGCTCTTCGCGGGAGGGGTTGAGGCCGAGACGTAGAATACGAAAACCACGCAGAGGATCGCGTCCTTTCTCCCACAGTTCGCTCATGGGGCTTCGGGCGCTCAAGCAAACCTCGATGCCACGGATGAGCTTGGGTGTGTCATTGGGGTGGATCTTTGCCGCTGAAGCTGAGTCGAGGCGCTGCAGAATCCGGTGCAGGTAACCGAAGCCGCGCAGCCCAGCCCGAGCGTGCAACCGCTGACGTAACTCTTCGGAGCGTTGTGGGCCGGAAAATAGGCCTTCGAGCAGAGCACGAAGGTAGAGGCCCGCGCCTCCCACAACAATCGGCAAGTGACCTCGGTTCGCGATGTCCTGAATCGCAACGCGCGCTTGCCGGGCATAGTCGCCGGCGGTGAATGCTTCTCCGGGGTGGGCGACATCGATCAGGTGGTGCGGAATGCGGGCCCGCTCCTCGCGCGAGGGTTTGGCAGTGCCGATTTCGAAATCGCAATAGATGGCGACCGAGTCACAGCTAACGATCTCGCCCCAGAAGCGCTCGGCCAGATGAATAGCGAGAGAAGATTTGCCGGATGCTGTGGGGCCAAGGATTACGACGAGCAGCAGCTCAGGCGACATTCACCGAACGCCCCAGGGAATGGTCTTGCCGAAGCGAAGAAAAACGATGGCGAAAAGGATAAGGGCAATCGTTAGTAATCCGATCAGCTGTAGCCGTTCGCGTGACTTCTCGCGGTCATACCATTCATCGGATTTTTGCAGGCGGCTGCGGGCGGAAAGGAGGTCGGCGTTCACGTCGTCATTTTAGATGGTGGGCCTCATTGATCCCACCTTTTCCGAAAGAAGGAAAAATGGGGCGCCCAATATCGGTGAACCGATTGCCTACTGGATGTCGCCTTTGGCAGGGTTGTAGTAGAAGTGGAAGCGCAGTGCCAAATAAGGTCCGTGAAATTCGCTGGGCAGCGGCGCAAACGGATTCGAAGCCGTGATGCCACCCCAGGCAGCGCGATCCAGGGATACATCTCCTGAGGGCGAGACAATGTGCATGCCGGCGACCTTACCGTCAGGCAGGATGGCAAACTCAATAGAGACTTTGCCACGCTCGAGCAGCGGTGGACGGGCCGCTTCAGGAATGAGGTTGTACCAGTTCATGCGAACGGCCTGGAGCACGCGCGAGAGATAAGGGCCGAAATCCACGCCCTGGGTATCGCTGAGGACTTCGAGATTGCCCGCTGTACGGGCGCTGCCGCCGCGTCCGGCACCGTAATCTCCGCCGGCGCCACCTCCGCCGAATGACCCGGCTGAACGGCTCGGTGTAGTAGCACGGGCGGCCTGGGCGATCTGCTGCCCGGCGGTTTGGTTCAGCGAGCGGAAATCGGGTACGGTTCCCGGTGAGGGCTGTTGCTGCTGTTGCGGAAGCGCCAGCTTGGGTTGCTCCACTGGAGGCATAGCCTGCGCCTGCTGCTGGGGTTGCGGCGGCGCCGGAATGCCCTGAGGCGAAGCTTGCGCCTGTTGGCTTGGCGGAACCTGCTGTCCGGGAGATTTGGGCGGTCCGGCTTTACGCAGCTCTTCAATCGTTTTCTGGTCGATTGAAGGATGGCGGCTCTCGGCAATGCGGTTCTTGTCCGAAAGCTTGGCATCCGGCCGCACTTGCTTAGGGGGCGTTTGCTCGTCGGGCGGCAGGTCGAGATAGGTGAGCTGCTTGTCGCGCATCAGGTCGGCGGGGTTGGCAATAACGACCCCGCGAGAGCCTGGAAAGATCTTGGGCGACAGCAGCAAAAAGATCACCGCGAACAGGTGGACGGCGACGGAGATCCAGGCGGCCTCGCGGCGGTGCGAGCGCTCAAGTTCATCTTCCAGCTGCAGGAGAATATGAGGAACGAGGATGTCGCCGCGCGAGGCCGTGCGCGAATCGGGCGGCTGCTCAGGGGCAGCAGGAGGGCCGAGAGAGGTATTGGACGGACTGACGATGGGTGACATCCGTAGGGATCACGCGAGCTCGAGCTCAACTGCAATTGGCGCGTTCCGGAATTCGGGGGCGAAGCTCTCCCCTCGACGGCGCACCCTCTTAGTTAACCCGGCAGGCTACCGCAAGACTCTTCCTTTATTCTCGCATACTGGCCAGCCCATTCGGTATTCCTTCACGCTTCGTTACAAGTTCCCTAAATCGTTGGATACACTGATTCTATGAAGGCCGTTATCGTCGGCACCGCCGGACACATCGACCACGGAAAGAGTGCGCTGGTGCGGGCGCTGACCGGCACCGATCCCGACCGGCTGGAAGAAGAAAAGCGGCGTGGCATCACCATCGACATTGGCTTTGCCAACCTGGATTTGACGGCGCCCTCCGGCGAGAAACTGCGTCTGGGATTTGTAGACGTCCCCGGCCACGAGCGCTTTGTCCGCAACATGCTCGCGGGTATTGGTGGCATCGATCTGGTGCTGCTGGTGGTCGCCGCAGATGAGTCTGTAAAGCCCCAGACCCTTGAGCACTTTGACATTTGCCGGTTGCTGTCAGTGCAGCGCGGCATCACGGTGTTAACCAAGCGCGACCTGGTTGATGCCGACACCCTGGAAGTTGTGCGGATGGAAGTCGCGGACTACCTGCGGGGCTCGTTCCTTGACCCGTCTACCGCGCCCATGGTTGCGGTGAGCGCAAAGACTGGCGAAGGGCTCGATGAACTGAAGACGGAGTTGGCTCGGATGGCGGCGGAAGTTCCAGCAAAGGATTCGAGCGCGGCGTTTCGCCTGCCGATCGATCGGGTGTTCTCGATGAAGGGCTTCGGGACCATCGTCACGGGAACGCTGATCTCGGGCAGCGTGCGCAAGGACGAGGAGCTGCAGATACATCCCACCGGCAAGCGGTTGCGAGTGCGCGGAGTGCAGGTCCACGGGGCAGCAGCCGAGCAAGCCATTGCCGGACAGCGCACGGCGCTGAACCTGGCTGGGGTTGAAACTTCGGAACTTGAGCGCGGCATGATGCTGACTCCGCCGGGGCTGTTTCGTCCAACCCGACACGTCAGCGTAAAGCTGACCTTGCTGCCCTCGGCAAAGGTCTTGCGCGATCGTGCCAGGCTGCATCTGCACGCATACACGGCGGAAACGATTGCCGAAGTGACGCTGCTGGGCGAGAAGCAGTTGCAACCGGGCCAATCCGGGCTGGCGCGGCTGAAACTCGATGACTCGCTGATGCTGGTGCCCGGCGATCGTTTCATCGTGCGACAATTTTCGCCGGTCATCACAATTGGTGGCGGAGTGGTGCTGGATGCGCTGGAACCGGCCCGTCGTGCCAAGGCCGAAGAGCGGCTGGCGTTTGTGCGGGCGCTGGGGTCGGCAGATGCGCTGAGTGTTCTACTGGTGCGCGTCGGGCGGCGTGGGGCGGAAGGGCTTTCGATCAGCGAAGCGGTGGCGGAAACAGGTTGGCTGCAGGCAGGGGTCGAATTGCGGGCCGCGGAGCTCGTATCGAGTCGAAAGGCAGCGCGCTTTGGGGACATTTTGATCTCGGCCAGTGTGGCTGCCCAATTACGAAGTTCGCTGAAAGCTTCCGTCGATGCTTTTCACAAGGCGAATCCGCTGGTTGCGGGAATCAGTCGGGAAGAGTTGCGCGAGCGGATCGGGATAGGGCCGGAAATATTCCGCGGGATTGAAGACTCGTTGGTAGGAGACAAGCAACTCGAGGTCGCAGGCGATCTGGTACATGGGAGCGGCCGTGGCGTAGTGCTGCGCGATGAGGAGGCCGAATCGAAGCAGAGGATCGAGGCCGCCTTCGCGACTTCCGGGTTGAAGGTTCCGCTGCTGAAAGACGTGCTGGCATCGCTGCCAGTGGATAAAGTACGCGCGCAGAAAATCGTGACGCTATTGCTGCGCGAGCGGGTCCTTGTGAAGGTCGGCGATGACCTGGTTTTTCACCGTAATGCCCTGGATGAATTACGAAAGCTCATAGTTGCGCAGAAGGCGAAGACGCCCAGGCTCAATATAGTTGCATTTAAAGACCTCATCGGCGTAACGCGGAAGTATGCGATCCCGCTGCTGGAATATCTGGATCGCGAGCGAGTCACGCGTCGCGTCGGTGACGAGCGGCTGATTCTGTAGCAACGACTCGTTCGTTTCCACTCCTTTCACCCTTGCTTGTCCTTTCACCCTTGCGTGATACAAGTAAACTTGCCGAATGTCGACCGCTTCCACCCTCCCGCGCATAGGCTTGCCACAGATTGCCAGCCTGATCTTGCTATTCATTTTTGCAGGGCAGTGCCTCTGGTTCATGGGGCACGTTCCTCTCACGCAGATGGAGGGAAGCTACATCGAAGATGGCCTTTTGCATGTCGATCGACTGCTGAATGCCGGGACGGAGTTTCGCTCGCCGCTGATTCCGGTGATGGCGGGGGTTCCGGCGCGCGTAGTGGATCCGCGCGCCAATTTCATACGGCTGAATGAGTATCGGTTTCTGATTCGGCTGCCGTTTCTGGCCGCGGGGCTATTGCTCGGCGCGTCGTTGTGGTACGTGGCGCGCCGCCTGTACGGCATTTTTGGCGGTTACATAGCGCTCGCCCTGTATTGCTTTTCGCCGATGGTGATTACCCGCTCCAGCCAGGTACAGCCGGACATTGTCGGCGCCTGGGGAGCCTTCGGCCTGGTTTTTACGGCAATTGCCGCAGCCCACACTTTATATGCGCCCCGTGACGTCATCTTCTGGAATTGGAAGCGCATCTTGCTCATGGGCTTCTCGATTGCACTGTGCGTGGGCTCGCAGTGGTCGTTGTGGATCGTTCTGATTCCCGCCCTGGCCTACTTACTCTGGGTGGGACATGTGAGACCAGCGGCGGCGCTGGCGATTTTTTGCACCGGATGCGCCGTGGGAGTGCTCTTACTCTTTGCCATTGCCAGTTTTCGTCCTGCGGAGTTTGCTCAGGCACTGCGAAGCGCCAATTGGATCGAGTTCTCTCCCGCCGAGGTTTCGGCGAAGTCGGTGCTGAGTCTTCTAGGGATCTTCTTTCTGCAGAATGGATTGGGCACGGTCATCCTGCTGTTGCTCTCGCTGGTCACATTTGTCGCGTGGAAGCGGGCGCGTTATTTCGGCAATACCGCTCCGCTGCTGGTGGCAGCGATGCTGGTGTTTGCCGGGCTTGCCATGCAGCACTTTGCCGGTGTGGTGTTCCTCTTTGTAGCGCTGCCGTTCCTGATGCTCTTCATGGCTGGAGTCTCGGCCGATCTGCTGGAAACCAAGTATGCCGTCGTCGCCAACGCCGTTATCGTTGGCTCGCTCATCGCCAATGCCGTGTTGGATATCGGCGGGTTGCTGCAACTCGCCCGGCCGCTCGTCCGCTGACAACTTTTTGGCCTAAAATGGGTTGACAGTGGTGAGGGTTCATGCCGCGAAGTATCTCAATCCGCGGTTGGTTACTGCGTGGTGTTTTGATGCTTGGCGCGATGATGTTCTGGATTGCCGCCTTTTCTGCCTCTGCGCAGGTTCACGGAGTGCCCCCGTCGGTTACGTCGATTCAATTCCACGTTCCGCCGTTCCTGCCCAATGCCCGCCCCAGCGTGACATCGCTCGGACCTTATCCGGCCTATAATCCTAGCCCCTTCCCGCCGCCCTATGGCATCCCGCGCAATCTTTGCCCCTGGGGTTGCAGGCACAAGTTCGGGTATGGGTACAACAGTGCGGCCTACTACACGCCGATCTATGCTGCTGTCCCGTATTATTACGATTCGACGGATGCCAACCCGTATCTCTATTCCGGTCCGCCTCCTGAGCAAACCTTGCATGTGGTAGTCGATTTGCCGCCATCGCGGCGGTCCGGCTTGCTCGATGAGGAGGCAGTTGCGCCACCAGCGGCCGCACCTGCGCGCGAAGGCGGCATGCCTGCACCCTTGGAAGCAACGGTGCTGGTGTTTCGCGATGGACATCACCAAGAGGTCACCAACTACGCGATCATGGGCCAGACGCTCTATGTATTTGGCAATCGCACGCAGAAAATCGGGCTAGGCGACATCGACGTGCCCGCTACCATCAAGCTGAACGACGACCGTGGCGTAGACTTCCATCTACCGGCGCCAAAGGCGGGATAAGTCCTACATTGTAGGACTTTTGAGGCCGGGCTCCACGGCGTTTGCGCCGGCCTATATCCCCCTCCGTAAGCCACTGAAAGGTAAATACTTACCGGCCAGATGTGGCATGTTGTCCGTGCTATACTAAAGAGTGTTCTGCAACCGGGAATTCCCCTGAAAATTCAACTACCAACGGCCGCACGACAGGTGTGCCCCCGGTCGACTGAATTCGCGAATCCCAATGGCTGCAAGTGCAGCTTAAGAAGGAATGGCTGAAGGCTGCTAGCTGACAGCTCACGATTGACGCATGCCTGACGATCCTAACCAGCAGTTACCCCTCGACGGCGCACAAGCCGGCAACATTCAACCCATCAATATTGAAGAGGAGATGCGGCGTTCGTATCTCGACTATTCGATGTCGGTCATCATCGGCCGGGCCCTACCCGACGTGCGCGACGGCCTCAAGCCGGTGCATCGGCGCATCCTCTACGCCATGCACGATATGGGCTTGCTGCACAACCGCAAGCACGTGAAGTGCGCCAAGGTCGTCGGCGAAGTGCTGGGCAAATATCATCCCCACGGTGACACTGCTGTGTATGACGCGATGGTGCGCATGGCGCAGCCATTCTCGCTGCGCTATCCGCTCATCGATGGCCAGGGCAATTTCGGTTCGGTGGATGGCGACCCGCCAGCAGCATATCGGTACACCGAGTCGCGCATGACTGAGATCGCCGAAGAATTGCTGACCGACATCGACAAGGACACCGTCGATTTCGTCGCCAACTTCGACGACACCACGGTCGAGCCGCTGGTGCTGCCGACGAAGATTCCCAACCTGCTGGTGAATGGATCGAACGGAATCGCCGTCGGCATGGCGACCAACATTCCTCCGCACAACCTGACGGAGATTGCGGATGCTTGCATCACGCTGGTGAACAATCCGCACGCGACTCTGGCCGATGTGATGAAGCACGTGCAGGGCCCAGACTTCCCAACCGGCGGATTCATCCATGGCCGCAGCGGCATCGCCGAGGCTTATCGGACGGGCCGCGGCCGATTCATGATGCGCGCCAAGGCGGCGATTGAACACCTCACCAAAGACAAGGATGCGATTGTCGTCACCGAGATCCCCTATCAGGTCAACAAGGCACGGCTGATCGAGCGCATCGCTGAGCTGGTGAATAACAAGGTTATCGACGAGATCAGCGATATCCGCGACGAGAGCGATCGCGATGGCATGCGCATCGTCATCGAGCTGAAGCGTGGCTCCGAGCCGCAGATCGTACTGAACCAGCTCTTCAAGCACACCTCTATGCAGGAGAGCTTCAGCATGATCTTCTTGGCCGTGGTCAATGGCCAGCCGAAGGAGATGGGTCTGGTGCAGGCCATCCAGCACTTCGTCGATCACCGCATCGACATGGTGCGGCGGCGGACGGCTTTCTTGCTGCAAAAGGCGCGCGATCGCGAACACATCCTCGAAGGCTATCAAGCGGCGCTCGATCGGGTGGATGACGTCATCCGCATCATTCGCGGCAGCGAGAACCGCCTAGATGCCCGCACCAACCTCGTCGAGTACTTCTCGGGCAAAACAATCTCGGTGTTTGAAGGCAATGCCTCCTCGCGCAAGCAGGCCACACTGAAAGGCGTAACGCCGAAGACGCTGACACGACCATTCGATGCGGCCCAGGCTGATGCAATTCTCGAACTGCAACTGCACCGCCTGACGCGACTCTCCATCGACGAAATCCTCAAAGAACTGACCGAAGTGCGCGAGCGCATCGCGGAATACGAAGCGATTCTCGGTTCGGAGAAAAAGCTGCGCAACGTCATCGTCAAGGAACTGGAAGAGATCAAGAAAAACTACGGCGATACTCGTCGCACCGTCATACAAGACGAAGCCGCCGAAATCAACCTTGAAGACCTCATCGTAGACGAGCAGGTTGCAGTTACGCTGAGCCACTCGGGCTATATGAAGCGCACCGCAATTTCGACGTATCGCCAGCAGCGGCGTGGCGGGACCGGCCGCAAGGGCATGAGCACGCGCGAGGAAGATTTCGTCGAGCAATTGTTCATCGCCTCCACGCACGATTACATGCTCATCTTCACCAACACCGGACGCGTGTACTGGCTGAAGGTGTACGAAATTCCCGAACTCAGCGCCGCAGGCAAGGGAAAAGCCATTGCCAGCCTGGTGTCATTGCAGCCGGGCGAGAGCGTTCCGGCAGTGCTGGCGGTACGTGACCTTGAGGAAGAAGACAAATTTGTTTTCTTCGCCACCCGCAGTGGCACGGTAAAGAAGACGCCGTTGAAAGACTTCAGCAACGTCATGTCGCGCGGCATTATCGCCATCGGCATCGACAAAGAAGACGAACTGGTTGCCGCCAGTTGCACCGACGGAAACCAGATTGTGTTTCTAGCCTCGCATGATGGCATGGCGATTCGTTTTGACGAAAGCGATGTTCGCCCGATGGGCCGCCCAGCCTATGGTGTCCGCGGTATGGATCTTTCGCGCGGCGACTACGTCGTCGGAATGGCCGTCACCCCAAAGGTCCGCAAGAAGGGCAAAGAAGGCGAGGAAGAAGCTAATCTTATACTTTCTGTCGCCGAGATAGGCTACGGCAAACGCACCGATGTGGACGAATACCGGCTGCAGTCGCGCGGTGGGAAGGGCGTCATCAACGTGAAGACCACGGCGCGCAACGGCAAGGTCGTCTCTATCATGTTGGTCAACGAGAAGTCGGAGGTGATGGTTATCAGCCAGTACGGCAAGATCATCCGCATCGACTCGAAGAACATCCGCGAAGCCGGCCGCTCAACACAAGGCGTCCGCCTGCTGCATCTCGAACAAGGCGACCGGGTGGCGGCGGCCTCGGTCATCCCGCCGGAAGAGGCCAACGGAGGAAATGGTAACGGAGAGACCCCGATGCTAGTGCAATAGATTACTCTCAGAGCCGCTTAAGGGCGCGGTTTTCGCGCCCTTTATTTATTGGTGTGCCCGGCAGGGCGCACTCAGTTGGAGGTAAAAAAATAATTCGAGCATGTCGTAGTCTTCAAGCGGCACTGCAGGTTTGATCAAATCGTCGGCGTCTGACGATCTCGACTATGCCTTTCATCCCACCACCGCCAAAGGCCTGCCAGTTTCATTCACCTCGTCCATAATGCGCAGGCACTTCACCTTGAACTCGCCCGCCGCTATCCGCCTGACGCCGGCAAGGCTCCTTGCTGCTCTCGGTTTCTTCCTCTTTGCCCATGCTGTCTACCACAGCTCGAAGCAGTCATAATTGCTCTGCCGCGTGATTTTGCCGTTGCGGAACTCGAGGAACATGGCGAACCACGCCCGCATGGTAGCGCCGGCTTCGAGGCCGGCGACGGGGACGGCAAGTACTCCTTCCCAGCGCACCTGCATGGCTACCCAGTCGCCCGCTGCAACGATGTTGTGTACCTCGTACTTTTGCCGGGAAACGGATTTCTTACCCTGCATGAACTGGCGCAAGATGTCCTCAGCATTGAACTGCAGCAGCTTGGGAACCAGGCGGTTGGGAAACTGCTCCAACACCACGTCGAGAGAAAAAAAGGACGCCAGCTCTTCCTCGCTGACGCCGCGCTCGATAGCGTGCAGGTAGGCGCGAGCACGGTTTACGTTGTCGGATTCCCGGTCAGGCATAGGAAACACCTCCTTTGTGACCGAATGCGACGAAGTTGGAGTGAATTGAGGACCAGCAGGCGCCCTTAATCGTTCCCAGGAGCGGGAGCTTCATGGTTCAAGATGACGCGCCTGCCAATAATGCGGTAGCGACCCTCCAGTACAATCCGAATCGCTTCTGAATAGGCAATGTGTTCCTGCTCCAGGATGCGTGCGGCCAGCGTGTGGTCGTCATCCGTGTCAAGCACAGGCACGCTCTTCTGCAGAATGATGGCGCCGTGATCGAGATCGGCGTCCACGAAATGCACCGTGCAGCCCGAGACTTTCACCCCATAATCGAACGCCTGTTTCTGGGCATCAAGTCCGGGAAAGGCGGGCAGCAGGGACGGATGAATATTCAGGATGCGATTAGGAAATTGGCCGATGAACCAGGGCGACAGCAGCCGCATGTATCCGGCGAGACAGACCAGATCCACCTTATGCTCTTCCAGCGCGGCGACAATCAAACGATCATGCTCTTCGCGCGGCATGCCTTTCGAGGGAATTACTAGCGCCTGTAACCCCCGACGCCGGGCAGACTCGATCCCGGGAGAGTCGGCTTTGTTTGAGATCACAACGGCAATCGTCGCGTCGAGTTTGCCAGAGGCAACGTTATCAGCGATGGCTTCGAAGTTCGAGCCACGGCCAGAGAGAAGAATGCCGAGGTTGCGCATGATCTGTGTGCGAATCATAACGACCTCTGCGTCAATTGTCAGCGTTATGCGACCTTTTGCAGGCTTCCCTGGAAAAAGTCAAGCAAATCCGCATTTACCTGGTCTTTATGCGTGGAGCACATGCCGTGGGGCGCGCCGCGGTAGACCTTCAGCACAGCGCCCTTCACCAGCCTAACCGACAATCGCGCAGAATCGTCTATGGGCACGATCTGATCGTCGTCACCATGCAAGATCAGTGTCGGCACATCGATCTTCCTGAGGTCGTCCGTCTGGTCCGTTTCCGAAAACACCCTTACGCAATCGTAAGCGGCTTTGATTCCGCACAGCATGCTTTGCAGCCAGAAGAAGTCGCGCAAACCCTGTGACACCTTCGAGCCCGGGCGGTTCACGCCGTAGAAAGGCGCGCTTAAGTCCTTAAAGTACTGGGAGCGGTCAGCGAGAATACCTGCGCGAATCTGGTCAAAGACCTCTATCGGCAAGCCGCCCGGATTAGCATCGGTTTTGAGCATCAGCGGCGGTATGGCGCTGACCAGCACGGCCTTGGCCACGCGCATTGAACCATGACGAGCGATATAGCGAGCCACTTCCCCTCCGCCGGTCGAGTGGCCGACGTGAATAGCGTCCTTCAAATCGAGCGCTGCGACAAGCGCCGCCAGATCATCGGCGTAGGTATCCATGTCATTCCCATTCCACGACTGCGAAGTGCGGCCGTGTCCACGACGATCATGTGCAACACAGCGGAAGCCGCGCGAGGCCAGAAACAGCATCTGGTCTTCCCAGGCATCGGCGCTGAGCGGCCATCCGTGACTGAAGACCACAGGTTGTCCGCTGCCCCAGTCTTTGTAGTAAATCTGCGTTCGGTCTTGGGTGGTGATGTAAGCCATGATCGTTCTCCTTTTTGATGAGTGCAATGAACCGAAGCTATTGATTTATGGAGGCAATACTTGTGGACCGCGCGGGGAAGGGGCCGAGGCAACAACTGCGATGAATGCTTAGAAGCGGAGGCCATAGGGAAGATTCACAATTTATAAGCTGCTTCCGCCGACTCTTGATGTACATTGCGCACGCCTCCTCTTTCGCTTTACCATCGCCCCATCGTGGTTTCGTCTCCAGATAAGCACTATCCTGACCGCGAACGCATCGTTTCGGCGGTGTCGGTTGATGACGACGCGTCGTTTGAACTGAAGCTGCGGCCGCAGCGGTTGCGCGAATTCATCGGGCAGAAGAAGCTCAAGGACAACCTGGAGGTCGCGATCCAGGCGGCCAAGTCGCGTGGAGAAGCGCTCGATCACGTGCTGCTCTACGGGCCGCCCGGACTGGGCAAGACCACCCTGGCTAACATCATCGCCAACGAACTTGGCGTACCATTTCAACAGACCTCGGGGCCAACGCTGCAGATCAAGGGCGACCTAACGGCAATCCTGACCAACGTCCGCGAGAAGCAAGTGCTTTTCATCGATGAAGTTCATCGGCTTCAGCCCGCGCTGGAAGAGCTGCTTTACTCGGCGCTCGAAGATTACAAGCTCGACATCATCATCGGCCAGGGGCCGTCGGCGCGCACCCATACCATCGAGGTAAAGCCGTTCACTTTTATTGGGGCGACGACGCGCGCAGGGCTCCTTTCAGCGCCTCTGCGCTCACGTTTTGGAATCGTCCTGCGGCTGGAGTTCTACACGCATGAGGACCTGAAAGTTATCCTCGAACGCTCGGCCGAAATTCTCAGTGTGGAGATCGATGCGGCGGCTGCCTTGGAGATCGCCTCGCGCTGCCGCGGCACACCGCGTATCGCCAATCGTCTGCTGCGTCGCGTTCGAGATTATGCGCAGGTGCGCGGAACCGGCAAGATCGACAAACCCACCGCCCAGGCCGCGCTCGAAATGCTCGAGGTCGATCGTCATGGCTTCGATGAGGTCGACCGCAAGCTGCTGCTGACCATCATCGAGAAGTATCAAGGCGGGCCGGTCGGTGTGAACACGCTCGCCGCCTCTCTCGCCGAAGAGCCGGACGCCATCGAAGAAATCTACGAGCCATTCCTCATCCAGATCGGGTTTCTCGACCGCACGCCGCGCGGCCGCGTGGCCACCCACCTCGCCTACCAGCACTTCGGCGTAAAGCGCCCGCGCCTAGATCGCAATGGACAAGAGACGCTGTTTTAGGACCAGCGCTAGGGTTCGGTGAAACAGGTATCATAGACACGCCGCATCGAACTCAACTTCAATTCATCCGATGATGATGTAGCAAGGAGAATTTTCCTATGGCCGATTTGATGAAGACGTCGAACCCTGCCTTCGGACAGAACACCTTCCGTGACGTTGCCGGTTTTGGCGGCGAATCCATGACGGTTTCAGGCGCGGTGAACAAGGCCGGCGTCTTGATGCTGTTGTGTGTGGCTTCCGCCGCCTGGACGTGGAACCGCTTTTTCACCACCCGCGATCCCGCCTCAGTAGCTGGATTGCTGATGGTCGGTGCCATTGGCGGGCTGGTGCTTGCGATCGTCACGATCTTCAAGAAGGACTGGGCCGGCATCACCGCCCCTCTCTACGCCCTCGCCCAAGGCCTGGTTCTGGGCGGGATCTCGGCGATGTTTGAGATGAGGTACAAAGGCATCGCCATTCAAGCCGTGATGCTGACGTTTGGGACCATGGTTGCCATGTTGCTGGTTTACCGAACCGGCATTATCAAGGTGAACGACAAGTTCCGCATCGGGGTGGTTGCCGCGACCGGCGGAATCGCCCTGTTCTATTTAGCGCAGTTCATCCTCAGCTTCTTCGGCATCTCGTTTCACGCCGTCAACAGCGGCTCGCCCATCGGGATCGCATTCAGCCTGCTGGTCGTCGGCATCGCGGCGCTCAATCTTGTGCTCGACTTCGACCTGATCGAGCAGGGCGCGCGTTACAACGCTCCCAAGTACATGGAGTGGTATAGCGCTTTCGCGCTGATGGTCACACTGATCTGGCTGTATCTGGAGATGCTGCGCCTGCTGGCAAAATTCCGCAGCCGTGACTAGATTAATTAGGGATCGTTTGCCAAAGAGAGCCCCGCAAGTTTGCCGGGCTTTCTTTCTGCTTCATGCGCGAAAATGCTCAATCAAAGCCGCGTTGATGGCTTCTGGTTCCTCGTGGTGCAACCAATGCGAGGCATTACCGAAGTAAGTCAACCGGCCTGAGTCGCAATACCCGACGCTTTTCTCCGCCATCTCCGGCAGCAGAAACATGTCCTGCTCGCCCCAAAGAATTAGCGTGGGAACATGCACTCTGCTGTCCTCCGGCAGCGGCGGGCGAGTGCAGAAGAACGCGCGGTACCAATTGATCATTGCCGTCACCGTTCCAGGATGCGACCAAGCCTTGCGATATTGGTCTAGATCCTCGGGCGTGAACGTTCCTGGCCGGCTGCTGCCCAGCAGCGACTTGATTCCACCTTCAAAGTTGTTAGCCGAGAAAGCTAATTCGGGAATGGCCGGCAACTGAAAGAAAGCCATATACCAACTGCGCAGCATCTGCCGCAGGTTGGTGCGCACAGTCCGCAGGAACACCGCAGGGTGCGGCACGTTCAGGATGGTCAACTTGTGCAGGCGCTCGGGAATCAACAGCGCCGTCATCCATGCAACCGCAGCTCCCCAGTCATGCCCAGCGAGATGAAAGCGCTCGCGCCCCAGCCGACCGGCGATGAATACAACGTCGGCGACAAGACTACCAACTGAATAATCCGCAATTCTCGGGGGTTTGCTGCTTACGTTATAGCCGCGCTGATCTGGCACTACGACGCGAAAACCTGCCTCGGCCAGCGGGCCAACCTGCTTGCGCCACGAGTACCAAAACTCGGGAAAGCCGTGCAGCAAGATCACCAGCTGCCCATCTTTCGGTCCGGCAGCGACAGCGTGCAGGCAAACCCCTTGGCGCTCAAACCACAGCTCGTCGAGTAGAGGCAGATCGTGCATGCTGCCGACCATACTACGCGCCGGAATGGGCGGCGGACTCACGGCCGCGGCGAGTGAACCCGGCGCCAGGGAGCACCAAAGGGTTATCGAATGCGGTCTTTGCTCGAAACTCGAAACTTGAAACTTTCTTTGCTTTAGACTAGCCACTGGCCACCAGCCACTGACCACTCCCCGTGTCCATCACCCTGCGCTCCTTTGCCAAAATCAACCTCGGGCTGAAAATCGGGCCGCTGCGTGCCGACGGCTTTCATGAGCTGCGCACCATTTATCAGACGATTGCTCTGCACGATGTGGTGGGGGTGGAAATTGAGTCCGGTGAGGGGATCGAAATTCGTTGCGACGACTCACGCGTGCCATGCAATTCCCGCAACACCTGCTGGAAAATCGCCGACCACGTCCTGAAAACGACCGGTATCCGACGCAGGGTCGCGATCACAATTGAAAAGCAACTACCCGTGCAGGGTGGCCTCGGCGCAGCATCATCCGACGCTGTCGGCACGATGCTCGGTCTCGAGCACGCGCTCGGTATCTCACTCTCTCCGCAAGACAAACTGTGTATCGCGGCCGAGGTCGGCAGTGATCTTCCCCTGTTCCTTATCGGCGGAACCGTTCTTGGCGTCGATCGTGGGCAGGAAGTCTACGCCCTGCAAGACTTTCCTGAGATACCGTTGGTGGTTGTGACTCCCTCCATAGGCGTCTCGACGCCAAAGGCCTTTGCCCGTTGGGACGCGCTTGTGGAGCAGGCAAACACAGAAGAGGCGATCGGTGCCGCCACCTACGAGATCGGGCAATCTGCGTTGACCGTCCCCAATCTGGCAGGTACAATAAAAGAGTTCCACCAGGCCGTATATACCTGGTGGAGCAAAGGTTTCCTTTCGCCGAGTGGTATGGCGAAAGTGCCAGCATCCGGTGTTCCCGCTGAGGGCGGGGACCGGGCCGAGACACTTCTTCTCGACCTTGTCCGAGCCGGGATCGAAAACGACTTCGAACGCGTCGTCTTTCCTGAGTATCCCGAGTTGCGTGAGGTTAAGAACGTTTTGCAGCGTGAAGGCGCGCTTTATGCATCGCTTTCCGGCTCCGGTTCGAGCTTGTACGGGCTGTTCGATTCGCCCCATGCAGCAGAAACTGTCGCCATGCGCATGCGAGCGGAGGGGCATGCCGCCATGGCGACGAGAACGATGGGAAGGGCGGAATATTGGGCAGCAACCTGCGTTTAATGCAGATCGTTTGGACAGTGAGTGAAGAGATTTCGCTAATTGCTAGCTGCTTCATTGGGCGGTCGACTAATGGTAGGTCAAGTGCCTTTGGAGCACTTTGTCTAGGTTCGAATCCTAGCCGCCCAGCCAAGATCAGTGCATAGTGATCAGTGGCCAGTGGTTGTAGCCCCAGCAACCAGTGGCCAGTTACGGAAGCGGTCGCTCAGGTTTTGCAGCAGTCCGCAGTTATAAAGTGAAGAGCGAAAGGCGCACAGCCAAGAGCTAATTACTAGTCGCGAGTTGCTAGTTTCACCCAGCTTGTAAATCAAACCAGGTTTACCGGGGGTGTAGAGACGATGGAACCAGCAGGGTCAAAATCCGGCGCAATACACGCAGCCGCGGTCGAGACGGCAACCTCTACCGGTGTCGTACAGCCATCTGAAAAGAAGCTGCACGGGGCGGCGAGTGACGGTCACGGCGAGAAGAAGCAGCCAGAGCCCAAACCCAAGCAACCTCGCCCGCGCACTGACGACAAGTGGAAGATCTTCTCTGGCACGGCCAATGACGCGCTCGCCAAGGAGGTCTGCGAAAAGCTGGGCCTGCCTATGGGACAGGCATACATCACCAGGTTCTCCGATGGCGAAACCTATGTGCAGATCCTGGAGAACGTCCGCGGCGCCGACGTCTTCATGATCCAGCCAACCTGCGATCCGGTCGACCTGCACCTGATGCAACTGCTGCTACTGATTGACGCCCTCAAGCGCGCATCAGCGCGTCGCATCACCGTCGTGATCCCCTACTTCGGCTACGCCCGGCAAGACCGCAAGGACAAGCCGCGTGTGCCCATCAGCTCAAAGCTGGTGGCGGACCTGCTTACCACAGCGGGCGCCGATCGCGCGCTGGTAGTGGATCTGCACGCGCCACAGATCCAGGGATTTTTCAACATCCCTGTGGACCACCTGTTCGCTTCGCCGGTGCTGGTAGGGCACTTTCGCGAACTGAACCTTCCCGACCTGACGGTAGTTTCGCCGGATGCGGGCGGCGTGGAGCGCGCCCGCTTCTTCGCCAAGAAAATGGAATCGGCGCTGGCCATTGTGGACAAGCGCCGCACGGGAATCAACGAGACCGAGGTCATGCACGTAATCGGTGATGTGGAGGGCAGAAACTGCGTCGTCCTCGACGACATTATCGATACTGCAGGCACGCTGGTGAAAACTTGCGAGGCGTTGCTCACCGCGGGGGCCAAGCAGGTGTATGCCTGCGCCACGCACCCCGTGCTGTCAGGGCCGGCGATCGAGAGAATTTCCAAGTCGGGGTTGGTCAAAGCGGTTGTGACCAACACTATTCCGCTGACCGAGGCAGGCCGAAACGAACCCAAGATCGAGCAGTTGTCGATTGCCGGACTCATCGCCGCAGCCATCGAATCGATTCACGAAGAGTCGTCGGTCAGCAGATTGTTTTTGTAAAGGAAAACGAGATTATGGCTACAGCAACTGAACCGAAGAACATTGAAACCAAACCGCGTCAGGCCGGCAAGAAGAACGATGCACGCCGGCTGCGCCGCGAAGGACTGATTCCGGCCGTTATTTATGGTGCCGGCCTCGAACCGCTCACCATCTCGGTCGATCCCAAGCAGATGAACCGCATTCTCGCTTCGGAAGCGGGTCACAACTCCATCTTCGACCTGAGCGCCGGGGGCGACTCGGGCAAGGCGATGATCGTCGATTGGCAGGCTGACCCCATCAACGGCGCGCTGATGCACGTTGACCTGAAGCGCATCGCCATGAACGAAAAGCTCGTCGTCAGTGTGCCTGTGGTACTCAAAGGCGAGGCTCCGGGCGTGAAGATCCAGGGCGGCATCCTCGAGCAAATGTTGCGCGAGGTGGAAATCGAGTGCCTTCCTGCGGACATTCCGACCTTCCTGGACGGCGATGTCAGCCAGCTGGTATTCGGACAGACGCTGCGCGTCAGTGACTTGCCACACAGCGACAAGATCAAGTTCATCACCGACGACAACCAGGCCATCGCCCATGTAACGGCGGTGAAGGAAGTCGTTACGGCTGCCCCGGCGGAAGGTGCGGAAGCTGCTGCTGCTCCTGCCGAGCCCGAGGTCATCAAGAAGGGCAAACAGGAAGCCGAAGGCGAAGCTGCCGAAGCCGGCGAAAAGGCCGAAAAGGCAGAGAAGAAGGAGAAGAAGTAGACGGCGTGAGGCTGATTGTCGGGCTCGGCAATCCGGGCATCGAATACCAGTTCACACCGCACAACCTGGGGTTTTTGGCGGTGGATCGCATCGCCGAACAGTGCGGAGTGGTGGTGAACAACCGTCACTGCCACGCCCAGACGGCGCGGGCCCGCATCGACAAGGAAGATGTCGTGCTGGCCAAGCCGGAAACCTACATGAACCTGAGCGGCATGTCGGTCCGCGAGCTGGTTGAAAAGTACCAAGCGCTGCCGGCGAACGATTTGGTGCTGCTCTACGACGAGTTGGATTTGCCGTTCGGCACCTTGCGGGTTCGTCCGCGGGGTCGCTCGGCAGGGCATAACGGTGTGGAATCGGTGATCGGCGCCCTGGGTACGCAGGAATTTGCGCGCATCCGCATGGGCGTGGCCCCGGATTTCCCGGTCAGCGACGGCGCGAAGTATGTGCTGTCGCAGTTTA
>Ga0306925_10000476_pt1 | contig 28899 bp, 22 predicted proteins | sample flu12Cox44000176_FD_203755 | JGI IMG/M metagenome (GOLD analysis project Ga0306925, IMG submission 203755) | Lab enrichment of tropical soil microbial communities from Luquillo Experimental Forest, Puerto Rico - flux8day.12C.oxic.44.000.176 (v2)... | ecosystem: Environmental > Terrestrial >... | reverse complement strand
CGCTCAGGGGCAATGGAGCGCTGTCGAGCCTCGCGGCTGCGGCGGGCGGTGGGGTCACGGTGGGAACTCGAATGTGGAGACGGGCGAATCGTATGAGCCGCTAAAAAACGCGAATCTCAGGACTCGGACAAGGCCGGAAAACAGGAAGCGGATATGCGTGAATCGAGCAATTTCGCAGGTTGCTGGAATACCACGCTTTAAATCATTGGCAGGCTTCGCGGTTTTGCTCCGCGCGGGAATGCCTTGTCGAGCAAGGCGAGCTCATCTGTGCTTAGCGCGAGTTCGCCCGCAGCCGCATTGTCGGCGGCGTGCTCCGCGCTCGCCGCCTTCGGTATTGCAAAGACTTGCGGCTCACGCGTCAGGAAGCTCAAGGCGACTTGTCGGGGCGAGGCGCCGTGGCGTTTGGCGAGGGTCTCGAGCACTTCGCCTCCCTTGCTCCGCGGCGAGGGGAAATCGTCATGGCCGAAGGGCGAATACGCCACCACCGCGACGCCATGTTTGACGCAACACGGGATCACCGCGTGCTCGATCGCGCGTTGGTGCAAGTGATAAAGCACCTGGTTGCAGGCGATCTTGCCTTCACCCGCCACTTCCAGCACCTCGTCGAGGTCGTCGGCGTCGAAATTGCTGACACCCCACGAGCGGATTTTCCCGGCTTCCATCAATTGCCCGAACGCGGCAACTGTGTCGGCAAGCGGGTACGAGCCGCGCCAGTGCAACAGATAACAATCGAGCCGGTCGGTCTTCAGCCGCGCCAGCGAGCGCTCGCACGCCGCGACGGTGCCGCGGCGCGACGCGTTGCTCGGCAGAACTTTTGAGACCAGAAAGACCTCGTCGCGCCGGCCGGCGATTGCCTCCGCGACCACGAGCTCGGCATCACCATACATTTCGGCGGTGTCGATGTGGGTCATGCCGAGATCGATGCCGCGCTGGAGTGCCGCGACCGCGGTCTTGCGATTGCCCTGATCGATGTACCAGGTACCCTGCCCGATTGCGGACACCTCCCGGCCGGTCGAGCCGAACTTGTTGTGCTTCATGTTTCCTCACGCAAGAATAGGTGACACGGACAATAGCAGTTGTTCCTATTAATGCACTCGATCACGGTTTTCGTCATGGCCGGGCTTGACCCGGCTATTCACGTCCTTGTTTAAATTTCAGACAAAGACATGGATGCCCGGCACAAGGCCGGGCATGACGAGCGATGCTCAGTTCGCTGCCGCCAGGGTTTTTTGAAGGGAACTTGTGACGCCGATCTGCGCGATCAGCCGCTTCAGCTCCGGAATGCACGAGCCGCAATTGGTGCCGGCTTTGAGCCGCATCCCTATCTCGGCAGCGGAGGTGGCGCCGGATGCAACGGCGTCGCAGATCGCGGTGCGGCCGACGCCGAAGCAGGCACAGACCACGGGTCCTGTGCTGGCGAGCCCGTCCATCGATTTGCCCGACAGCAGCGTTTTTCGCTGATCGTCGTCGAGCGCATCTGCAGCAAACATTTCCCTGGCGACGTTCCAGTCGCCCGCATCTCCCGCGGGACCAAGGAAAAGACAAACATCGATCCGGCGGTCGGCAAAGCAGGCGGCGCGAAAAACGCCGCCGCCGAAGTCGCTGTATTCGGCGAGGTCCGAGCCAGCGACCGACCGCAACCACGCCGACCACCCCGCAAGATCCGCGTTGTCGGCGATGATATAACCGACACCGCCGGTAACGGCGACGCGCGACCACCAGGCATGATCGGGCAATCGCAGCGGCGTGCGGGACAGAACGAAGCCTCGAAAAACATAGTCGTACGGCGCAATCGACACCGGCGTCGCCTTGTTCTCGGGCTGTCCGGAAAACGGATCGGTCAGCGGCGCCACCAGCGCGCCGACGCGCGCGGCGGATGCCGTCGCCTCGCTCCAGTGAATAGGCGCAAACAGCATGCCGCGCTGCTGCCTTTCGCTGACCACGACCTTGAGCGTACATTGGCCGTAATCGGTGGTGACGCGGGCAAAGTCGCCATCGACCAGGCCAGATCTTGCCGCGTCGTCCGGATGCACCTCGACGAACGGCTCCGGCAAGTGCTGACCAAGCCGACTGCTGGCGCCGGTTCGGGTCATAGTGTGCCACTGGTCGCGGATACGGCCGGTGTTGAGCCGAAGCGGTCTTGCGGCTGTGGTTTCGGTGCGCAGCGCCGGCACTTCGGGCGCGACAAACCGTGCCTTTCCGCCACCGCCAAAGAATCCGCCTTCGGCAAAAAAACGCTGCTGCGGCTCGGCATCGCCGAGGCGATGCGGCCACTGGACCGGCGATAGCGCCTCGAATGCCTCGTCGGAAAGTCCTTGCAGCGCGCCGATATCGAAATCGCGGGTGCCGCTATTCTCGAACGCCGAGAGCGCCGCATGCTCGCGAAAAATTTTCGCCGGCGAATGGAAATCGAACGCGGCGCCAAAGCCCAGGCGCCTGGCGACTTCACTGACGATCCACCAATCCGGCCTGGTTTCGCCGGGCGGCGTCAGGAATGCGCGCTGCCGCGAAATGCTGCGCTCCGAGTTGGTCACGGTGCCGGACTTCTCACCCCACGCCTGCGCCGGCAGCAGAACATGCACGCCCGCATCGACGGTATCGTTGCAAAGCACGTTCTCGGAAACCACGAACAGTTCGAGTTTCTTCATCGCGGCGCGCGCCGTATCGGCGTCCGGCAGCGACACGGCCGGGTTGGTGCCCATCACCCACAGCGCCTTGATCTCGCCGCGCCCGATCGCCTCGAACATCTGCACGGCCTTGAGGCCCTCATGGGTTGCAATCCGCGGCGCTTTCCAGAATCTCCGCACGCGGTCGATGTCCGGCGGCGTGAAGCCCATGTGCGCGGCGAGCTGATTGGCGAGCCCGCCGACCTCGCGGCCGCCCATCGCATTCGGCTGCCCGGTGAGCGAGAAGGGAGACGCCCCCTTCTTGCCGATCCGCCCGGTGGCGAGGTGGCAATTGAGAATGGCGTTGACCTTGTCGGTGCCTTGCGCCGACTGATTGACGCCCTGCGAATAGAGCGTGACGGTGCGGGGCGTTGCAGCAAACATCTGGAAAAATGTCGTAACGTCCGCTTCGCAAAGGCCCGTCGCCAATGCGGTCGCGGCAGCGCTGCCCGCAATGCTTCGGGCACGCGTCAGCGCCTGATCGAAGCCGGTCGTATGATTGCCGATGTAGTTGCGGTTGAGCGCGTTCGTATCGGCAAGGTGCGCCAGCAATCCAGAGTACAGCGCAGTGTCGGTGCCCGGCCTTACAGGTAAGAACAGGTCGGCATCTTCAGCCGTATCGGTCTGGCGCGGGTCGATCACCACGATGCGTGCGCCGCGCCGCTCTTTGTTGGCGATCATGCGCTGAAACAGGACGGGATGGCACCACCCCGCGTTGGAGCCGACCAGAACAAGAAGGTCGGCTTCGTCGATGTCTTCATAGCAACCGGGCACGGTGTCCGCGCCGAATGCGCGACGATGGCCCGCGACCGAGGAGGCCATGCACAGACGCGAATTGGTATCGACATTGGCGCTGCCGACAAAACCCTTCATCAGCTTATTGGCGACGTAATAATCCTCAGTCAATAGTTGGCCGGAGAGATAGAATGCCACGGCGCCGGGGCCGTCGCGAGCGACGATGTGTTTCAGGCGATGGGCAACATGGTCGAGCGCGTCGCTCCAGGCGACCCGCTCCATCGATCCCTTGCTGCAGCGGATCATCGGATAGAGCAGGCGATTCTCAAGCCCCAGCGTTTCGCCGAGCGCCGAACCCTTCGAACAGAGGCGCCCGAAATTTGCCGGATGCTCGGGATCGCCCGTGATTGCCGCCCCGCCCTTTCCATCCGGTGTCGCCAGCACGCCGCATCCGACGCCGCAATAGGGGCAGGTGCTGGCGGTGGAGCGAATTTGACGTTCGCTATCCTGCTGACCGCAATCTCGTAATGCCGACGTCAAATCCAAAGCTCCACTTGAATCTGATATTTGTCAGTGGTCCCTTGGTTACCACTGGCGGCACGATCGGTGGCGGTCACCGCAAGGATCCGCTCATGCCGCCTCTTCAAGAATCGCGGCGGGGCGGCCGAACATCATGTGCTTGCGGATCGGCGCCACCTTTTCGCGGCCGCGGATCAATTCGAGATACCAGAGCGCATCGGTGACATCGCCGACCAGCACGGCGCCGGCGAGCCTTCCTTCCGAAATCACGAGCTTCTTGTAGGTGCCGCGCCCGATATCTCTCAGCACCAGCGATTCCGTGCCATCGCCGCCGAGGAAGTCGCCGGCGGAAAACACGCCGACGCCGGAGACCTTGAGATTGGTCGCGACCACGCTTCCGCTGTAAGTGGCCGTGCGGCCGGCCAGATGCCGCGCCAGCGCCCGTGCCTGCTCGTAGGCCGGCTCGACCAGGCCGTAGCAGATGCCGCGGTGCTCGGCGCATTCGCCAAGCGCGAAAACGCCGGCCGCGCCGGTTTGCAATTGGTCATCGACGATGATGCCGCGGTTGACCGGGATCCCGGCGCCGCTTGCGAGCGCGGTGTTCGGCCGGATGCCGGCCGCAAAGATCACCGCGTCGGCGTCGAGCCGCCGTCCGTTCGACAGTTCGATGCCTTCAACCCGCCTCTCTCCCAGAACACGCGCGGTGTTGGCGTTGAGCAGGACTTCGATGCCCCGGGGCTCGACGAGCGATTTCAACAACGCTGCCGCAGGCGCATCCAGCTGACGCTCCATCAACCGGTCCATCAGGTGAATGAGCGTCACCGGCGCGCCCGCTTTCGCAAGTCCATAAGCCGCTTCCAGTCCGAGCAAACCGCCGCCGACCACGACCACGCGCTTTCTCGCAGCCGCCAGCGTCAGCAGGAGATCGACGTCGCGGCTGTCGCGAAACGTGTGTACGCCCGCAAGTTCGGCGCCCGGCACATTGAGTCGCAGCGGCGTCGAGCCGGTCGCCAGGACCAGCTTCGAAAACTCAACGCTCTCGTCGTTGGCGATCTTGAGTTCACGACGGCCGACGTCAATCTCGGTGACGGCGCATCCGTATTTCAGGGTCACACCACGGTCGCGCCACCAATCGGCGGGCTTAAGTTCGATTTCATGGGACGCGGTTTCGCCCGCGAGCACCGAAGACAGTAACACGCGATTATAGGCGAGCCTCGGTTCTTCACCGATCACGGCGATGGCGTAGCGCCCAAGTGCCGTGTTTGCGAGTTCATCGACAAGGCGGGCCGCCGCCATTCCGTTGCCGACGATCACCAGCGGTTCGCTCACGGCTTGTCCCCTACTCGGCCGCCTGAGGACTGCCGTAAGCTTCCGAAATCATGAAGCCGGACAAGGTTCCGTAGGCCTCCTTCCATGCATTTGCGACGTCAGGCGTCCAGCTCTCTCCGAGGCCTTTCTCCAGGGTCCACAGCAAGGCCGCCCCTACAACGGGATAATGCTCTGCCCTGGCGCCGTAGGCGACATGGCGCTTGGCGAGCGCACTCGCCGCCGGCAAGATCGAGGAAAGATTGCCGAGACCATTGACCACCGCGGTCAGCGTCGCCATCAGCTTGCCCCGCTGTTCGGCCATGTCGGATGGAAACATCGACTTGACCTGCGGCGCGATCTCGAACAGACGGTCGTAAAAGATCACCGCCGCCTGTTCGGAGATCGGGATGATTTTGGAAAAGCTTTGCTGCACGAGTTTGACCTGCTCCGGTGTCATGTCGTTCTCCCGCTTTTAAGCACCCTCCCTATGAAAAGCGCGACGAGGCGATCTCGAAAGACCTCGGAACGCAAACTTGCTCACACGCGCGCTTCGGCAAGACCCGGCACGCCTGCCTCTGCGGGACTCTTTCGCAGATAGAACCACCAGGTCATCGCCAGGCAGATCGCGTAGAAAGCGAGATAAATGACCAGTGCCAGTTGAGGGCCGCCGGTGATCGCGATCGACTTGCCGAAGCCGCTCGGGATCAGATAGCCGCCGCACGCGCCGATCGCACCGATGAATCCGAGCGCAGCGCCGCTCTCGATCCTGGCTGCCTTCAAGGCAGCCGCGCGGGCAACGTCGCCCTTGCCGCGTGCTTTGCGAAGATTCTCCTCGCGGAAAATCGACGGAATCATCCGGTAGGTCGATCCGTTGCCGATGCCGGTAGTGACGAAAAGAATCAGGAACATCGCGAGGAATCCCGTGAAATCCTTGATGCCAACGAAATAAAGGACGCCGATGGTGGCCGCGGCCATGGCGATGAAATTCCAGAACGTCACGATTGCGCCGCCGATCTTGTCGGCAAGCAGGCCGCCGAACGGCCGCGACAGTGAGCCGACCAGGGGTCCAAGGAACGCAATCGCAATCGTGACTGCGGGGAATTGCGTCTTGATCAGCAGCGGAAATGCCGCCGAATAGCCGATGAAGGAGCCGAAGGTCCCGATATAGATGAAGGACATGATCCAGGTGTGCTTGCGCTTGACGATCGCGAGCTGATCTCTGAACGAGGACTTTGCCGAGGTGAGATTGTTCATGAAGTAGACCGAACCGATCACCGAAACGATCAGTGGCACTATCCACATCAGCCCGGCGTTCTGCAGGTAAACGCCCGCAACCGGCGTGGCCTGATAGAGATTGATGAGACCGACGCCCATCAGGATCGGTGTCAACAATTGAACGCTGCTGACGCCGATATTGCCGCCCGCCGCATTCAGGCCGAGCGCCCAGCCCTTCATGCGATCGGGATAGAAGAAGGAGATGTTGGCCATGCTGGAAGCGAAGTTGCCGCCACCGAGTCCGGCGGTGGAAGCCACCAGCAGCATGAGCCAGAACGGCGTGTCGGGCTGGCTGACGAAATAGGCAAGGCCGATGGTCGGAATGAAGAGCACCGACGCCGAGAAGATGGTCCAGTTGCGGCCGCCGAACGTCGTCACCGCGAAAGTGTAGGGAAAGCGCATCAGCGAGCCGATGAGCCCGGGAATGGCGACGAGCTGAAACAGTTCATCGGTAGAGTAGTGAAAGCCGGCCGCCGGCAGCTTGGTCGCGACAATGCTCCAGATCAGCCAGACGGAAAATCCGATGTGCTCCGCAACGATCGACCAGGTCAGATTGCGCCTGGCGATGAACTTGCCCCTGGAATTCCAGAACGTCTCGTTTTCAGGATTCCAGTCTGAAATCCAGGTCGGGTCTTTGGAACTCATTTCAAGATTTTCCTTGTTCGAACGGCGCGCGAGCCGTCGTGGCTGCGCTTTCGCCGGGCACGGGATCGCGTTCTGGGAACGCCTTTCTCCGGGCATTCACAGTTGGGACGGATGATTTGTTTTCGACGGACGGCTTCGATGGCGTCGCAGACAACTATTCAAGCTTCGTGCCAAGCCCGCGCGGCGCCAAAAACACTTCGACACCAACGGCCTAAGCGTCAAGCGCAGCGCTTTGGTCAGCCCAGTCGCGCAACGAAAATTTGCATTCGCTCAATTGTTGTGCGCCGCACAACAATTGAGCAGACGTGCCTAAAAATGCTCATCCCGCCACCGCTGCGCCGGATATGTGCAGGCTGCACGAATGCGCGGCATGCCCAGCAAACACGCCGCAAGGAGCTCCGTTTCAGCCACCCCCAAGGCGAACTGTTCATGGCATGTCGATTGCATCATCTCATTGCCAGTCAACGAAGACTGCGGTCCGCCGGATTGTTGAGCCGTCGCCGACTCGAACTTGAAGACAGGCTCACAACTCCTTCAAAGGGAACGTGACGCAAGTCGCCGCGAGGCTCATCAGGCTTCGCTCGCTCAGCCCGCGCCGGCCAGGGAGCGGGATTGCGGATGGCACAACAATCCGAAGCGCCAGATGCAAAAGCCCGTCACGAGGCGATCTCGCTTCGCGAATCCTTTCGTCTCAAACGAGCCGCGACGCATGGAGCAATCGGTACTTTAATTCGCTGCGAACAAGGGAAACTGCAATGTCATATCTCGTGCCTTCGGAATTCGTCACGAAAATGGTGGATGCTGGAGAATCCAAGATCTTCATGTCGACCAGAGATACGGTCATCCGCGCTTACATGGCCGGCGCCATCCTCGCACTGGCCGCCTGGTTTGCCGTCACCATCAACGTGAACACCGGGCAGCCGCTGGTCGGCGCGCTCTTGTTTCCGGTCGGATTTTCCATGCTGTACTTGCTTGGGTTCGATCTCCTGACCGGCGTGTTCGTTCTCACCCCGCTGGCGCTGATCGACAAGCGGCCCGGAGTGACCTTGACCGGCGTATTGCGAAATTGGGCCCTGGTCTTTTTCGGCAATTTCGGCGGGGCGCTCACCGTCGCCTTCATGATGGCTTTCGTGACCACCTTCGGCTTCACGCAGGAGCCCGACAAGGTCGGGACGGCGCTAGGGAATGTCGGCGAGGCCCGCACGCTCGGCTATGCGGCGCACGGCGCGGCCGGCATGGCCACCCTGTTCATGCGCGGCATGCTATGCAACTGGATGGTTTCCACCGGCGTGGTCGGGGCCATGATCTCGACGACCGTGCCCGGCAAGGTCATCGCGATGTGGATGCCGATCCTGGTGTTCTTCTATATGGTGTTCGAACATTCCGTCGTGAACATGTTCCTGTTTCCGTCGGGGCTGATGCTCCACGCAAAATTCTCGATCATGGACTATTTCATCTGGAATGAAATTCCGACCGTGCTCGGCAATCTGGTCGGTGGGCTCTCCTTCACCGGACTGACCTTATACGCCACGCACGTCAGGACCGCGCCGAAGCGGGACATAAGCGCGACGCCGATCCGGGCGGTCGTCTGATTGTATAGCCCAGGGAGCCTTGCCATGTGGTAAGGCTCCTTTTCCTTTTGGCACCATGCATGCCGGCTGAACTCAAGATATCGATCGGGCAATGCTCCGAGAAAGGTCGCAAGCCGACCAATCAGGATTTTCACGGCGCGCTGATCCCCAACGAACCGCTCATGAGCCTGAAAGGCATCGCCATCGTAATCGCAGATGGCATCAGCTCGAGCGAGGTTAGCCACATTGCCAGCGAGTCGGCTGTCAAAAGCTTCCTGACCGACTATTACTGCACGTCCGAATCCTGGTCGGTGAAGACGTCGGCGCAGCGCGTTCTGGCGGCGACCAACGCCTGGCTGCATTCGCAAACGCGACGAAGCCAGTACGCCTACGACCAGGACAAGGGCTACGTCTGCACGTTGAGCGCGATGGTCTTCAAATCAGCGACCGGCCATATTTTTCACGCCGGCGATTGTCGAATCTACAGGGTCGCCGGAAACGCGCTGGAACAGTTAACCGATGATCATCGCGTTATCGTTTCCGCGGAACAGACCTATCTCGGGCGCGCGCTGGGAATCAATCCGCAGATCGAAATCGATTACCAGGCGCTTGCGATCGACGAGGGCGATGTATTCCTGCTCACTACTGACGGCGTCCACGAACACGTCGGCGCCCGCTTTATCGTCAGTACGATCAACGATAACTTCGCCGATCTCGACAGGGCCGCGAAAATCATCGTCGACGAAGCCTTCCGGCGCGGCAGTCCGGACAACCTCACCATCCAGATCGTGCGCGTCGATGAATTGCCGGAAGCCGGGGCAAGCGAGGTGTTCGCATCATCCGAATTGCCGCCCCCTCCGCTCCTGGAAGCCCGAACGCTCTTTGACGGGTATAAAATCGTCAGGGAAATCCACGGCAGCAGCCGAAGCCACATTTATCTGGCCGTCGATACCGGCACAGAGGCGCTGGTTGCGATCAAGATCCCGTCGATCGATTTGCGTGACGATCCCGCATACCTGAAACGGTTCATGATGGAAGAGTGGGTCGCAAGGCGCATCGACAGTCCTCACGTGTTGAAACCCTGCCTGCATTCGAGACGGCGCAACTATCTCTATGTCGCGATGGAATACGTCGATGGACAGACCCTCACCCAATGGATGACCGACAATCCAAGACCGGATCTCGAAACCACGCGCAACATCGTCGAGCAGATCGCCAAGGGCCTTCGCGCCTTTCACCGCAAGGAGATGCTGCACCAGGACATCAGGCCCGACAACATCATGATCGACAAAACAGGAACCGCGAAGATCATCGATTTCGGTTCGACCAAGATCGCAGGCGTCGTCGAGACCACTACGCCCGCCGCCAAGCACGACATCCTGGGCACCGTGCAATACACGGCACCTGAATATTTCCGCGGTGAAAGCGGTTCGCCCCGTTCCGACATGTTTTCGCTGGGCGTCATCGCTTACCAGATGCTCACGGGCAGGCTGCCTTATGGTTCTCAGATAGCGAAAGCGAGAACCAGATCGCAATTTGGCAAGTTGAGATACCAATCCGCCCTTCACGCCAACAGCGAGGTACCGGGCTGGATCGATGGAGCGCTCCGCAAGGCCGTGCATGTCGATCCAAACAGGCGCTACGAAAGCCTGTCTGAATTCACGTTCGACCTTCGCCATCCGAATGCAAGATATCTCGACGCTTCCCCTGCTCCCCTCATCGAGCGCAATCCGAACCTGTTCTGGAAATGCGCCACGGCCATTCTTGCCGTCATCATCCTGGTATTGCTCGCCAGTCAACACGGCATTCGACACTAGCCGGCAAGGGCCGGGATTGCGCCTGGCCCGTCATTTCGACTTCGATACAGTGTTGCCGCCGCCATCCTCTGTCTTCTTCACCGCCGGCGGTGTCCACGATCCGTCCAGCACCGGCGTCTTCGGCCAGTAGGCACGGACATAGAGCGAAAAATCCTCACCCCTCGGCGCCGGCAGCCAATTGCTTCGCTGCGCCTCCGGCGGGGATTCGGCCTGTACCAGAATTGTCAGCGAACCGTCAGGATTGTATTTCAGGTTTCTGTTCTTGGTACCGAGCGAGTAGCGCCTCAGCTCATTCGGCGCGAAGAAATGATGTTCGTTATAGAGCGTCAATGACCAGAAGCCGTTGACCGGCGGCGTCTGGTCCTTGGCAAATGTCACGGTGTAGCGGCTGGCACCGTTGAGCCGCGCGCTGCCGGCGTCGAGATCCTGGTAAAAATATTTAGTCTCGTTCGGTGAGTTGACAAGGATGTTGGACTTCGCGGCGGCCGTGCGCGTGTAGTAGTCGGTGCCGAACGCCGCTTCGTTGCTGATCGTCGTCCAGTTATGGGGGAGCTGCTGCCCATAGTTGCGAAACTGGAACAATGGCTTAACGAGTTCGTCATCCGCCTCGGCCACCGTCTTGATCAGAATTGTCTTGAGTGAGGGATCCTGGCTGATGGCTTCGAGCAGGGCGCGAATCTGCCCGTAGCGCGCTTCTTCGCCCGGCAACGGCGGCGCATCGGCGAGAACGGCAGGAAGCTCGTCAAAGAATTTTTCAGGAAACACCCATTGCGTTTCCGATTCGCTGCTCTTGCCCGCGGGCGGCAGCTTCTTGATCTGGCTCCAATCCCTGGACTTCATGGTGCCGTCGTATTCGGCGAGCGGGTACATCAGAACCTGCTGCAGTACTCCCTGTATCGCGCGCTTGTCCTCCGGCGTTTCGTCCTGGAAGATGCGCGGCGCCACGAAGCCGGTATTGGTCGTGCCGCGAAATACCTTGGTGATGCCCTTGGGCACTTCGCCCTTCCAGTCCGGCCCGACAACCATGTAGAAGCCGGGCGTCGTGCCATACATCTTGCCGAGTTGCACCACGCCATCGGTGCGCAGGTCGACCACCTGATAGACCCAGAAGCGATCGCCGAAACCGGCGTGATGTCAAGCGCAAGCGAACCCGCACCATAGACGACGTCCTGGTTGGGACACGCGACCAGCCGCTGGTCGGGAGTGATGTAGTCGGTGAGCATGGCGAAGTAGTTGAGCGGCGCCGTCGGCACCGGGCCTGCCATGACGATCTCGGTGACGTCCTTGAAGGCTTGCCGGCGATTATAAATGTTCACCATCGGCCACGCCCAGAAATAGGCATCGCGTGCGACGAGCTTGGCGTATTCCTCGGTCATCTTGACGCGGGTGTCCGGCCCCTTTGGCATCGCCAGCGCAAAACCGGGCGAAGGCGGAAGCGGCTGCGGATTGAGTTCGTCGGCACTTGCGAGTGCCGTCAGAGCTCCGGTTGCAAGAAGGAAACCGGCAAGCGATGAGCGTTTGAAGGCTGTCATTGATCTCTCCGTCATGCGATCGCGGCTCGATTTCATGGGGCCGCTTTTTCGACATCCGGCAGGACCCACTTCTTCTCGAAGAAATCCTTCTCCGGTCCGTAGAGGCGGAACAGCAGCTCGAATTTCCGCGCGGGGTCGGTCGGCACCCAATTGGCTTGCTTGCCGTCGGGAGCCTTCGGGCCGAAATAGACGTCGACCGAGCCGTCGGCGTTCTTCTGGATACCCGAACTGATCGAGGCGCGGCTGGCGCTCGGCATGTTGCGAACCAGCGCGTGCGTCTCGCGGTCGTATACGGCGACCGACCAATACTGCTTCACGGGTGCGCTCGCCGGCACGCTCAGGCGATAGCTGGCGGCGCCGTCAAAGTCCTGGCCGCCCTTGTCTTTGTCCGCCATCAGGTAGAACTGCGCCGTCCCGATCCGCTTGATCCCGGTAAAGCCGAGCGTGTAGGTGACGCCGCGCACATCAAGGGGATAGGCGTTGGGGTCTGCATAGCCGCTCTGCGCCGCCTTCACCATCTCAGGCATGGCGGCTGGGAACCAGCGAATGCCTGCATTGATCACGGGAAAGCCGGCGTCGTAACGCTGGGCAAGCAGCGCATGCGCCTCGCGCGCCGCCGTGTCGAGAATTGCCTCGGTCCTCTGGTCCGGATTGAATATCTTGCCCTTCTCAATGCCGAGCGTCTTGAGCTGATCAATCATCGCGCGGTCGCGATCGATCCATGGCTCGTTCTGCACGACACGATCGAGATTTCGGTAGAAGCTCGCATCGTAGGGAATCGTCGAGTCAAACAGCACGTCGTACGCATCCGAGAAGTTGGTCGGTGGTGGGTCCATCGCCTGCGAGAGCGGATACACTTTGATCTGTTTTCCGTAGGCGACCGACTTTGCGATGTCAGCATCGCCATGGCCAGCAAGGCTGGAGCGCAGCAGCGCGAAACCGCTAAATGTGTCGGAGCGAAGGGCGATCATCCCGGCCGGTACCTTGCCGTTGTAGCCAGGCGGCAGGATCAGATATTTGCCGCCTTCCCCCCGGTCCGCGCCCTCCGGGCCTGCATCCTCCAGAGGCATCTGCCAGGCAGTGACGATATTGCCCGCAATGGAGCCGCCCTGCGCCGGCGGAACGTCGATGACGATCGGACCGTCCTTCACGTTCCAGAACGACATGAAATAGATCGAATCCGGATTGGGCGTAAGCGTCTGGTTCTTCCAATTCACCGGCCGGGACCAATACACGACCTCGTTGACCTTGGCCTTGGTGCCCTTGAGCATCGCCTGGAGCATCCGGTCGGTATTGACCGCGGGCATCGCCCAGATCATCGCTTCGACAGCGCGGCTTTCGATCAGTCGGCTGTTCAGATCGCTGGCGGGAGAGTTCTGTGCCAGTGCGGGTGCTCCCGCCAGCAGGACGGTCACAGCGGCAAAAGCTGTCTTCACGACGACCTCCTTTCTTCAAAACGGATTTATGTAGTTGAGGATGGCCACCTGCCGTAGCAGCACTCGGCGGATGATGTGACTGACCTTGACGTGTTCGGTGAAGATAGCCGCCGTGCCGGTCGCGCCCGCCGGCAGCGACTTGGCGAAGGCGTCGTCGTCGAGTTTCACCTTGACAACGAAAGGCGCAGTTTCGATCGATCTCGGCGCCACGGCCGTGCCCGAAGCTTCCGCCTGCCCGCTCGCGATTGCCTGCAAAATGCTCTCGACCTTGGCGGTATAGACGCGGCCGGGCAAAAACTTGAAGGTGATTTCGACGTTCTGGCCGGGCGCAATGTAGCGCGCGTCGATCTGATTGATGTTGACGACCACGCGCGTATCTGAGGTGTCGATGAAGGCCATGACCGGCGAAAGCGGCAGGTTCGCCACCCGCGCGCCCTTGCGCAGCGCGAGGTTGGTGACATAACCTTCGGCCGGCGCACGCACGGTGGTCTTGTCGAGATTGTATTTCGCGCCTTGAAGCTCGGCCGTGAGCTGGTCGACTTCCGACTGCCGCTGCTCGACGTCGAAGCCGCGGCCGGAATCACGCTCGAACAATTGCGTCATCTGTCCAAGGCGCGTGTTGGAGAGCTTGAGCTGCGCCTCGATCGCCTTCAGCTTCGCCTCGTAGGGCACGGGATCGATTTTGAACAGGACGTCGCCCGCCTTCAACGGCGTATTGGGAGTGACCGGCACGTCGACCACCTCGCCCGCGACATCCGGCACGACCGAGACCGAGTTGCGATAGACCAGCCCCGGTCCTTGCGGCGCTCCCCATCCCATCGGAATGAAGAGACCAATGGTCAGCAGCAAGAGCAGGAGAAACGGCGACGCCTTCCAGAACGCGTTGAACCGGACGGCACCTACCCATACGAGGGTGAACAGCAGCGCGAGATAAACGGACATGATGGCGACCATCATGGTCCCGCCTCCCTGGCGCGCGGCGCTGGCACGTCGACATAGGCCCAGATCAACGCGACCGGCCACAGCGCGAAACCGAAGATCAGTGTGACCCAGCCGGCGACCCTGACCGCATCAGCGTAAGGATGGCCGCGTCTTCTCGCAATGTGCCCCGGCAGCTCGCCCATCAGGCAGAACACGACGACGAGCGTCACCGCGAGGATGACAAGAACGATCCATGCGAAAATGTCGACGCCGGACATGCGATTTCCTCGTCGGTCAGCGCGTCACCACTCAGCACGTGCTTGTGCGCGCGCGCGACACGCATCACCTCGTCAGCGGCTTCTCCAATGTCTTCATCAGCGCATCGACCATCTGATCGATACTGAAACTGGCGGAACGCTGGCTCGGCGGATATTCCTTGAAGGACTGGAGGAACGGAGCGACCCGCCACACGCCGTATTGAATGAGATAGGCGTTCTTCGCAAACCAATCATAATACTGGTCGGAGACGACGTCGGCACGCTCGAACGGGTCCATCCGCAGGTTGAACACTTTCGGTGCACGCAGGCAGGTGAACGGGTTTGCCCACACCGGGAATCCTCCCGGCAAGCGCTGCTCGCAGAACACGATCTTCCAGTCGTTGTAGCGATAGGCGACCAGCTCGCCGTCGTCGTTGAAGTAGTAGAATTCGCTGCGCGCGGATTTCGGAGCCTGGCCCGTCAAGTACGGCAGTTGATTGTAGCCGTCGAGATGCACCCTGACTGACTTGCTGCCGAGGTTGGTGCCCTTGAGCAGCCGATCGCTGACGTCACTATCGCCGGCCGCGGCAAGCAATGTCGGGAACCAGTCGAGGCCTGAAACAATTTCATTGGAGACTTCGCCGGCCTTGATATGGCCCGGCCAGCGGATCATCGCCGGGACGCGGAATGCGCCCTCCCAGTTGGTGTCCTTTTCGCTCCGGAACGGTGTCGTTGCCGCGTCCGGCCACGACCATTGATTGGGGCCGTTGTCGGTGGTGTAGACGACGATCGTGTTGTTGGCGAGACCGAGATCATCCACCGCCTTGAGAAGCTTTCCGACGTCGCCATCGTGCTCGATCATCCCGTCGGCGTATTCGTTTCCCGGCATGCCGCTTTGACCCTGCATCGACGGCCGAACATGGGTAAACACATGCATGCGTGTCGTGTTCATCCAGATGAAAAACGGCTTGCTGGCTTTCACCTGCCGCTGCATGAAATCGATGGCCGCCGAAGTCGTCTCGTCGTCGATCGTTTCCATCCGTTTCCGGTTGAGCGGCCCGGTGTCTTCGATCTTGCCGCCGGCGGACGACTTGATAACGCCGCGCGGTGAATTGGTTTTAACGTAAACCGTGTCGTTCTTCGGATAATAAGGCCGCTCCGGCTCTTCCTCGGCGTTGAGGTGATAGAGGTTGCCAAAGAACTCGTCGAAGCCGTGAGCGGTCGGAAGATATTCGTCGCGGTCGCCGAGGTGGTTCTTGCCGAACTGTCCGGTCGCATAGCCCAGGGGTTTGAGCGCCTGAGCGATCGTCACGTCGCGATCCTGCAGGCCGACCGCCGCGCCGGGGATGCCGACCTTGCACAGCCCGGTTCGCAGGCACACCTGGCCGGTGATGAAAGTGGATCGCCCCGCCGTGCAGCTGTTCTCCGCATAGTAATCGGTGAAGATCATTCCTTCGTTGGCGATGCGATCGATGTTGGGAGTCCGGTATCCAACCACTCCACGTGTATAGGCGCTGATGTTGGATTGGCCGATGTCATCGCCGAAGATCACGAGAATGTTCGGCCTGGACGCGTTCGGCTGCTGGGCGGAAGCAGCGAACGGCGAGAGGCTTGTTGCGACCAGCACCGTGATGAACAAGGCGCGGAACAGGCTGCCGCTGCAGTTGCGCGCTGCGTTCCTGGACACGCTCGCGCTGGCTAGCGGTGTTGGGGTGCCGAGCAGGAGATTGCGGCGATCGATCGTCTGGATATTGCGTTGGTTTGAACCGGCCTTGATCTGGTCCTTATCTCGCAATTCATGAGGCATGCCGCACTCCCTTTTTTAAAAATTGAAATTCGTGAACGTTTTTCGTTCCAATTCGATGCTCAAATCTTGTTCGCGTCCGCCGCGCGTGATCTCCTTCCCGCCAGGTCGCACTTACCCACAGTGATTTGGTCTTCCATTCCTCTCGCTGGTTCACGTCAGAGAGGTCGGCCAAACGCCGGTATGTCTCGCGTCCAAAGAATCTTGTGCGTCACTGCCAGGTCCGTCCGTCAGCGCGGGCTCGAACTCAGAATGAAACGCCGATCGCGGTTTTGTATCGGGCGAGCGTTCATCGGGTAGAGTTTGGCGAAACGGGCGATATCGTCCCCGGCCACCTCCAGCCGGTGGGCGAGCAGGAGCCAGTCAACCGTTTCGCTGCACGGCGGTGTCGTTAGCGATCCCTCGTAGTGATAGTAGGCTCGGTGAGCAGGTAACAATGCATTGGGATCGATGCTGCGATCGGCCGCAACGGGCGGGCCCTCCTCACCCGGCATCGTCGAGACGATTTTATTGAAAACCGGGTTCGACTTGCCCGGAACGATGAACACGCCCACGACCGCAAGTCCGCCGCCCTCAGCAGCATGAACGAAATGCGCCTCCATCGCGAAAGCGTTGCCTTCGACGCGGTGTTCGCTTGGATGATGAAAGTGGAATTGCTTCAGCTCATAGCTGCGGTCGCCCACCTTGAGTCTGTCGCCTTCCGCGAAGTTAAGCTGAATGGTGTGCCCGTTGTTCACGATCGTATCGGGCCGCTTGCTCCAACTGATCTTGAGGGGCGACTGTCGGGCAGTGACGGCCCCGGTGATGTCGATGGGCGACTGCTGGTGACCCACCGAGCACACCTGGTCCGCCGCGTCGAGGTTACCCCATTTGTCCGGCCCACTCTCTCCCCCATAGCTCCAATGCGCGTGGTTCTCCGCAGTGAGACCGGTTCGGCAGCACACGGGACACAGTGCCAATCCGGCAAAAGCCTTCAGTACCTGGCGGCGATGCATGCGCTTTCCCCTCCCGCGTCGACGGATTTTGCTCGACCTTTTGCTGATTCACCCACAACCGCGAGACCTGATCGTTGATCTCCATCAATGCGCGGTTTGGAAGACCAACGAGATGGTCGCCGGGCGCGGACACCCATGCCCAATTGCAGGGTCAGGGTCGCTCAGGGCGCCCCGCATGAAAAAACAACTTCGGCGTAGCCGCGAGAGGCGATGTGGCTATGCGTCTTCGGTCACAGCCATCATCGGCTTCGGGGCGACGCCCTGGCCCGGCTTCAGGCGAAAATCATAACTCATCAAATACCACGGCGCCGGCGCGGGCTTGCCATCGGGCATCACCGGATCGTTGCGCTTTTCGACTTTCGAAATCAGTTCGTTCTTCACCCCGAACACGACATCGGAATCGATATATTTGTCGCCTTCGACGAAGACGTGGGTGACCAAAGGCTCATGCCCAGGTGCATTGACCAGGAAATGCACATGCGCCGGCCGCATCGGGTGGCGCCGCAGCGCAATGATCATTTGCCCGACCGGACCATCGGTCGGAATAGGATAGCTGCACGGCAGGATGGTGCGGAAGAAGAACCGGCCGTCGGCGCCGGTGATGAAGCGTCCGCGCGATGATGGTCCTTGCGTTTCGTAGTCCGGTTTCTGCGAATCGTACCAGCCGTCGTCGTCGGCGTGCCAGACGTCCACCGGAACATTAGCCAGCGGCTTGCCGGCGAGATCCGTAACGCGTCCCTGCACGAACATCCGCTCTCCGGACAGATCGGGGGAGATATCGGTGCCGTGCGGCATCGCCTTGTGCTCGCCGACATAGAACGGGCCGAGCACCGTGGTCTCGGTCGCGCCTTCGCGTTCCCGGTGGTTGACCGCATCGACCAGCATCGAAACCCCGAGCACATCGGACAAGAGAATGAATTCCTGCCGGCTTGGCGTGCATTTCTGGCCCACGCGGGTCAGAAAATCGATCGCGTATTCCCACTCGCCGAAGCTGAGATTGGTCCTGCGGACGTAATCGTGCAGCGACTTCACCAATTCTTCCATGAGATATTTGACGCGCGGGTCCTCCACCTCCTCAAAACTCTTGATGACGGCGGCGGTGAGTTCGGTCTCGTTGAATTGAGGCATTTGTGCTGTCCTGAAAGAGTTCCGCGGATGATGGGTCCAATCTTATACCAGTGGAGTGGATTTGAGATTCGCGATCTCCCGGCTGCAGATCCGCAAAGCGAATGTCAAATTCTAAATCCCACCGGGATCTTATTTTTGCTGGTGGCCCCTTGATTCTAACATTCGTAAAGGTGCCTGACAAACCAGGGGCGAGTGTCAGAATCGGATCACCAGTTCCGGCGAAAAGCAGGGCTTCTCGATTGGAGGTGTGGGCCTTTTCGGCTATCAAATCCGACCAAAGTCTGTTTTTTCGGAGACCTGCGCAATGTCAGCCCTCACCCTCGCCTCACCCGAATCCGCCGGCATGTCGAAAGCCGCTTTCGATCGCATCGAGGATCATTTGAAGCGCCGCTACATCGATGCCGGCCGCTTTCCGGGAACCCAGCTTGTGGTCTTGCGCCGCGGCAAGCTCGTGCACAGCACGGTGCAGGGCTTTGCCGACCTTGAGCGCAGGGCGGCGATGAAGGACGACACCATTTTCCGCATCTATTCGATGACCAAGCCGATCACCAGCATCGCATTCATGATGCTGGTCGAGGAAGGCCGTGTCGCGCTCGACGAGCCCGTCCATAAATATATTCCGGAGTGGAAAAATCTCGGCGTCTTTCAGGCCGGCATTGCGCCCGCATTTCTGACCAGGCCGCCGTCACGCCCGATGCTGATCGTGGACCTTCTGCGGCACACCTCAGGCCTCACTTACGGCTTTCAGCAGCGCTCGAACGTGGATGCGGCCTATCGCGAAATGAAAATCGGCGAGGTCGAAAAGGCGGGAACGCTGCAATCGATGATCGAACAACTGGCAAAAGTTCCGCTGGAATTTTCGCCCGGCGAGGCCTGGAACTATTCGGTCTCCACCGACGTGATCGGCTATCTCATCGGCCTGATCAGCGGCAGGCCGTTCGAGCAATTCCTGAAGGAACGGATCTTCGAACCGCTGGAAATGAAGGACACCGATTTCTTCGTCCCAGCCGGCAAGGCCGGCCGCTTCGCCGCCTGCTATTCGGCAAGCCCGCAAGGCGCCATGACCTTTCACGCCAGCGAACGCAAGGGCGATCTTACGCTTCAGGATGACCCGGCCACGAGCACGTTCCTCTCCCCGCCATCGTTCATCTCCGGTGGCGGCGGCCTTTGCTCGACGGCCGCCGACTATCTCACCTTCTGTCGCGCGCTGCTCAACGGCGGCGAACTTTCTGGCGTCAGGCTGGTCGGCCCCAAGACGCTCGCCTTGATGACATCCAACCATCTGCCTGGCGGACGAACCTTGCCGGAAATGTCGCGGTCGCTGTTTTCAGAGGCGACCTATCATGGCATCGGCTTCGGGCTTGGATTCTCGGTCACGCTGGATCCCGCGCAAACGCTCATTCCCGGCAGCGCCGGCGAATATGCGTGGGGAGGCGCGGCAACGACGTCTTTCTGGATCGATCCCGCGGAAGAGTTGATTGCGATCTTCCTGACCCAGGTGCTGCCTTCAACCGCCTATCCGATCCGCCGCGAGCTGCGCACCATGATTTACGCCGCCATTACCGAGAGCAAGCTTTAGTGTGCAGCGCATCAGCCGAAGTTCTGCAGGCTCGGGAAGGTCTCGAGCAGCCAGACGCTGACGGCCGCGACGCTGCCGGTGAGAAAGCCTATTCCAGTGACCACCAGCAGCACGCCCATCGCATGCTCGACCCGGACGAGATGTCCTTTCATGCGCGCAAACAGCGAAGAGAACTGCTCCACCATCAAAGCCGCGATCAGAAAAGGAATTCCGAGCCCGGCAGAATAGATCGCCAGCAGAGCTGCGCCTTTCACAACCGTAGCCTCGGCCGCCGCGACTGAGAGGATCGCCGCCAGGATCGGGCCGATGCAGGGAGTCCAGCCGAATGCAAAGGCGAGCCCCATCACATAGGCGCCCCACAGGCCGACGGGCTTGGGAATCGGCAGTCGACCTTCCCGCATCAACAGCCCTATCCGCGTCAGCCCGAGGAAATGCAGGCCCATCACGATGATGACGATGCCGGCGATGATCGAGAGTTCCGCCGACCATGCCCGGATCAGGCTTCCGATCAGCGAGGCGCTGGCGCCTAGCGCCACGAATACGGTGGAAAAGCCGAGCACGAACATCACGGCCGAGATCGTCACGGCGCGCCGCGAAGACGATACGGTCTCGTCATTGGCGACATGCTCGATGGTCGCCCCGGTCAGGTAGACCAGATAGGGCGGCACCAATGGCAGCACGCAGGGCGAGAGAAAGCTGACAATGCCGGCGATGAGTGCGGCGGGAATCGAGACTTCGTGAATCATGCAATCATGGCTTTAGGGTTTGCCAGGCTCTCTGGCCCGCCGGCGGCGCGGCATGCCCTCATGTAGCGGATGCGGGGGAATGCGCAATGAGAATGACCGACCGAGCAGACGCGTTGCGAGGGCCCTTCGACTGGCGCTCAGGGCCTTATCACGATCCCGCGAGACCAAGGTTGCTACTTGACGAGCTTCAACGTGACCGAAGAACGACCACGCGGAGCCTCATGCGATTTCTGAAGTCGCGAATGTTCGGCGGTCTCCGTTTCGCGCAGCATGGCATCGCACAGGGCCTTCAACTCCGAGTCGTCAATTTGATTGAGCTTGATCCGAAGCTCGAGAATGGCAACCGACAGCAATTGAGCCGTATCCCGGTCGCCGCCGACGACAAGGGCTTCCTGGCATTTTTCAAGGGTTGCCAAAACCGCGTGCAGTCTTTCTTCCGAATTAGCCACCAGCGCGTTTCCCGTTGACCGAGCTTGCCGGGTGAAATGAAAGCGATCCAACCAACCGCCATCATAAACCCCTAAGACCCTCAAAAAATCCGAAAGTTTCGCGACAAAGACGTTACACAGATTTGTGACTCGCAAAGCGGCCGCGTCACCGCGCCGGTTATGGTCCCAGCACCCAGCGAAGCCCTCAAGATTTGCCGATTTCGAATGGGCATTCGTTGCAGAATTCCAAAAGACGCCGGTCAGGCCTGCGACGAACCTGCCAAAAATACCTCGATCAGGCGGGCTCTCGATCGTCGCGGGGGCCCGAGGCGGGCTCAAGCCGCCCGGCGGTCGATGTGGCCACCCCTGTTTTCTCTACGCGTCAAAAAGTCCCTGCCTGACCGCGGTGGTTGTAGTATGATTAATAACCTGCCAAAGCTGATGGGCGAGTCGGCCACGCGGGGGCGTTTTCAGGACGTAATTTTAAGTTGCTTTCGGTAGCTCACGGTGGAATACCGGATCATCGTACCTTTAGGTCGAATTACGGCCGTCATTCCTTTGCGCAATGGCGGCCGGTCACAGGTGGTTCACCGGCCGCTTGCGAAACGCAGCAATACCCGTAAATTGTTGGAGTTTAAGAACGAATTTATCCCATCAAAAAGCAATCTCGAGCCGTTTATAGGGGTGAATGCTCATCCCATTATTCGGCCGCTTCATGAGCGAAGGGCGGTAAAAGCAGTATGAACAAATCGATAGCAAAGAAGATGAAGCAGCGAAGTGCCGGCAAGTCGGACATCGAGCTAGGCAAGCGAATCCGGCTACGGCGCGTCGAACAGAAGATCTCGCAAGCAGAGCTTGGCGAGCAACTCGGCGTCAGTTTTCAGCAGGTCCAGAAATACGAGAAGGGCGTTAACCGAGTCGGTGCCGCCCGGCTTCAGCAAATCGCAACCGCGCTCAATGTGCCGGTCACGTTCTTCTACGACGGCGACAGCAAGGCGCGCGAGGTGGAGAGCCTGCTGTTTCTCGACAGCGCGTTCAGCCTGAGATTGCTGCGCGCCTACAGCAAGATCAAGGATCAGACCGTTCAGCGTCAGCTGGTGTCCTTGATGGAATCGATCGCAGCGAACGAAGGCTGAAGTCGGCAACCGACGAGGTCGGTTCTGCCCCAATCAGGACCGACGCTTCGGCTCCAGGTCTTCATTCAGCGACAGGCTCCGCGAACGCGGTCGATCAGCGCAAGCGGATCGGCCGGCAATCGATCGCCCCGCCAGGCCACATGCTGGTCCGGCCGCGAGAGAATTAGCGCATCGATAAAACGGGCATCTGGCGGCCGCTCGAGGTCGAGCACCTTCAGCGGCACGCCACGCGCGCGAGCCGCCAGTTCAAGCGCGGCCACCTCCGTCGCCGAATCGAACCGTAGCAGCGTGAATTCCGGCCCCATCGCGTCGTAAAGCGAGCCCCCGTCGATGTGCCATAGATGCGGCACGCGGCAACCCGGGACGGTCGAGGGCGTATAGTGGCTCATCGTGTAGGCCGGATGCCCGGCGCCGTCATAGGCAATGATCGGCGAACGGTCATAATAGGTGCCGAAATTGAGACCCGCGCAGGCATATTGCTGGACGTTGATGTCATAGGTCAGCCGCCCGGTCGTTTGCCGCGCCTGTTCGCCTGCGGTGCCTTCTGCCTCGATCTCCTCGGGCACCGCGTCGCGACGGCGAATCTCGGCCTCCGCATGCGACATCGCAAACCGCGAAACTTGGTCTGTGATCGGCCATCGCTCGGCCTCGTAGGCATCGAGGATCGAAGCCGGCGCCCAGCCATTGAGATGGGCGGCAAGCAGCCAGGATAGGTTGGTCGCATCCGCGATCCCGGCATTCATGCCGTAACCCGCGTAGGGCACCCAGATATGGGCGGCATCACCCGCGAGGAAAGCCGAGCGGTCGCGAAACCGGCTTGCGATCAGCCGACGGCCATACCAGTCCTCCCTGGAGATGATGAGTTATTCGAAATCGGCGCCGACGCCGAGGATGGTACGAATACAGGCGTCGCGATCCACTTTTTCGAAGTCGATCTCGCCCGGCCTCAAGTAGTTGTGGACCAGCCATCGTTCGCACCCGTCGATGGCATAGACCATGCCGGACCGCCTGGGATTGATGACCCCGGTGCCCCAGGCGCGCTCGCAGATCTGGCGGCGAACCAGGTCGGGCGCGCGAATATAGGTCGACTGCACGCGCTGCACGATCGCATCTCCGACAAGCTCGGCGCCGATCGCCTTGCGGACGACGGATCGCGCGCCGTCGCAGCCGACGAGATAACGGCAGCTCGCCCGCCTGGCCGCGCCGGTTTCGAGATCCCGCAACACGACGCTGGCCGAATCGTCTTCAATGCTGACGTCTTCGACGAGCATGCGGCTGACGATACGGATGCGCGCCTGTCCCGCGGCATGCTCGAACAGGATAGGCTCGAGAAAAATCTGGTTGATGCGATGCGGCGGCTCCGGCGTCGGCCAGTTGCAATCCGGACCGTCCCTGCTCGTGTAACGATCGCGGCGGCAGGGAATGGGAATTCGCGTCAACTCGCGGCCGGCAAACGTCGTGCGGTAACTGACGTCGTGCGGATAATCCGCAGGCAGTCCGGCGTTGCGAACCTTCTCCGCCAAGCCAAGCCGCCGGAAAATTTCCATGCTCCGTGCTGCGACATGGTTGCATTTGGGCTCGGGAGGTTCGGCCGCTGCCCGCTTCTCGACCACCGTAACGTCAATTCCCCGCCACGCCAGATCGATCGCCAGCGTCAGCCCGACAGGCCCGGCGCCGACAATCAGCACCTCGCCATGGTCCATCTCAGGCATGATGAGGACCGGAATCGGGTCTCAGGCCGCGCACCATGTACCGCTCCCCAACATCTTTCGGCGATTCAACCGCATGGGACCCTTCCCCCGGGCTTTTTTTGGTCTTATCGATCCTGGTCCTTAATCCCTGCGAACCACATTAGTAGCGTCGGCGACATAACCAGGCCACTGATCAAAATCGGCGTATTGCGGCAATGCAACAGCCGCAATACAACTTGATCGAGTTTGGGATTTGACTGTCGCTTTACGAAGCTTGGAGCCAGAAGGACAGCGAATGTCGAATCCACCCCGTCAGATTAATTTAAAAAGTCAGTCTCCTGGGCCAAGTCCTCTCCTGCCCTTCGGTTTTCACCACTTGAGTTAAACCTTTGATTTAACTTCCGCCATCTCGCGCATCCCCAGGGATTTTACTTATGCGAACAGGGACTATCCTTGCCATTACCATCCTGCTTACAACCACCGCTCCTGCCTTCGCCCAGAACGCAGGTCTACCTGGCGCAGCCAACCCGGCGCCGGTGGCCAGAGCGCCGGGCAGCAGCGCCGCGCCTGCGCGATCGACGCCCGGCAAGTCGGCACTCACCGTATCCACTCCGGAGTCGCGCTCCGCGGCTGCGCTAGCGCTGTCGCACGAACCGACCTTCGACGAAGGTACCGCACAGCGCATCAGGGAGGCGGCGCTGAGCTATTCCGACATCGCGGTCCGTGGCGGCTGGCCGCTGATCCCCACCGACGCCAAATTCGCGATCGGCGTGGCCAGCCCGCACGACGATCTGTTGCGCCAGCGTCTGATCTCGAGCGACGATCTGGCTTCCGACAAGGCATCCGGACCGTTCGACGAGGTCCTCGCCGAGGCCGTCAAGCGCTTTCAGGTGCGCCACGGCCTTGCGGCCACGGCCACCGTCACCCCGAGGACACTGGCCGCGCTCAATGTTTCCGTGCAGAAGCGGATCAGGCAGCTGGAGGCCTCGCTCGAACGCATCCAGAACATGAATTTCCAGTTCGGGCCGCGTTACGTGGTGGTGAACATTCCGGCCACTTTCGCTGAGGCGGTCGAGAACGATGTCGTCGCGCGGCGCTACCGCGTGATCGTGGGCAAGACCGAGAAGCCGTCCCCGACGCTGACCGCTGAAATCACGAGCGTCAATCTCAACCCGACCTGGACCGTCCCCTCCTCGATCGCCAAGACCGAAATTTCGACGCATATGCGCAAGGACCCGAGCTACCTCTCGCGCATGCACATGGAAGTGCTCGATGCGCACGACAATCCGATCGACCCCGGTTCCGTCGATTGGTCGGGCACGCGCACACCGAATTTCACCGTGCGTCAGCAAAACGGCGCCTGGAACGCGCTGGGCGCGCTCAAGATCGACATGCCGAATCCGTATTCGGTCTACATGCACGACACCAACCAGCGGAATCTGTTCAGCGACGACTACCGTTTCGACTCCCATGGCTGCACCCGGGTGGACAACGTCCGAGATCTCGCGGCCTGGCTGTTGCAGGCGGAGCTTCCGAAATGGAACCGCGCCGCGATCGATGCGACCATCGCCACTGGCCAGCGCCAGGATATCGCCTTGCCGAAGAAGGTTCCCGTGGCCTGGATCTACCTGACCGCGTGGATGACCCGCGACCAGACCATCCAGTTCCGCAACGACATCTACGACCAGGATGAGCAGCTTCTCGAGGCGACCGCGGAGGAAGCGGCCTTTTTCAGTCAGGCGGCCAACCACCCGCTGACGGCGCATATGGCCCAGTAACCGTTCAGTTGCCGGAACTTTCGCGCTTAGTGGGCGTTTTGAGGGGTTAGCCCGGCTCGAGGCCATCACCCAAGGGGGAAGTGCGTGGAGCGTAAAGATCGTTTTGAGGCCTCCAACACAAATGAGGGCCGTTATCGCATGCTGGTCGATGCGGTGACCGATTACGCCATTTACATGCTCGATCCGAAGGGGACCATCACAAGCTGGAATCCGGGGGCGAGGCGGTTCAAGGGGTACGAAGAGGCCGAGATCCTCGGCGAAAACTTCTCCAGATTTTATACCGACGAAGACCGGAAAGCAGGCCTGCCGCAGCGCGCGCTTCTAATCGCCGAGCGCGAGGGGAAGTTCGAGAACGAAGGATGGCGGGTTCGCAAGGACGGCACAAGGTTCTGGGCCTATGTCGTTATCGATCCGATCCGGGACAATTCGGGCAACCTCATTGGCTTCGCCAAGATCACGCGCGATCTCACCGAACGCATGCAGGCCGAGACCGCGTTGCGTGCCAGTCAGGAACAATTCCGCCTGCTTGTACAGGGCGTTACCGATTACGCGATCTTTCAGCTCAGCCCCGAAGGCAACGTCTCGAGCTGGAATACGGGCGCACAAAGGATCAAGGGGTACGCGCCGGAAGAGATCATCGGCAAGCATTTCTCGAGCTTTTATACCGAGGAGGACCGCAAGGCCGGCCTGCCGCAGCGGGCGCTTGAAACAGCGACACGGGAAGGCCGCTATGAAAAGGAGGGCTGGCGCGTCCGCAAGGACGGAACAAAGTTCTTTGCTCACGTCGTCGTCGACACCATTCGCAACGACGACGGCTCGCTTTTCGGCTTTGCCAAGATCACCCGCGACATCACCGAGCGCAGGGCTGCCCAACGCGCGCTGGAAGAGGCGCGCGAGGCGCTGCTCCAGGCGCAGAAGATGGAAGCGATCGGACATCTCACCGGCGGGATCGCGCACGATTTCAACAACCTCTTGATGGCCATTCAGGGCAGTCTCGAGCTTCTGCAAAGGAGACTCCCCAAGGACGACCCCAAGATCGCGCAGCTTCTTGAGAACGCGGTGCAGGGTGCGCAGCGCGGCGCTGCCTTGACGCAACGAATGCTGGCGTTTGCGCGGCGCCAGGAGCTCAAGCTCGTAGCACTCGATGTACCGGAACTCGTGGAAGGGATGACCGAGCTCCTGCACAGCTCGCTCGGTGCATCGATTCACATCGACACGCATTTCCCCGAAAAGCTTCCGAAGGCTTTCGCCGATCCGCATCAGCTCGAACTGGCGCTGCTCAATCTTGCGATGAACGCGCGGGACGCCATGGCGAAGGGAGGCGCGATCGTCATCGGCGCGACGGAGCGGACAATGACCGAGGCTCCGGGATTGAGGAGCGGGCATTACATCTGCGTCACGGTGACCGATAGCGGTACGGGGATGGATGAGGCCACGCTGAAGCGCGCGCTCGAGCCGTTCTTTACCACCAAGGGCATCGGCAAAGGCACGGGCCTCGGCCTTCCGATGGTCCACGGCATGGCGCAGCAATCGGGCGGGAAACTCGCCCTCAAGAGCAAGTCGGGTGTCGGCACGACCGCCGAACTCTACTTGCGAGTCGCGCAGGACGATGCGTCCTCGGCCCGTGAAGAAATCGCACCGCTAGCCTCAATGTCGCTGGGCAGGACGCTCACAATCCTCACCGTGGATGACGATCCGCTTGTCGCGCTCAATACGTTATCGCTCCTGGAGGAGCTCGGCCACACCGTCTACAGCGTATCGTCCGGATCGCGGGCACTCGAAATCCTGCGTCGCGAAGGACACATCGATCTCGTCATCACCGATCAGGCGATGCCGGGCATGACAGGCTCCGAGCTTGCCTCGAAAATCCACGCGGAGAAACCGGATTTGCCGGTCATACTCGCCACCGGTTATGCGGAATTGCCGCCGGGCGAAGGCCGGGGGATTCCCCGACTGGCAAAGCCTTTCAGACAGGGGGATCTCGCGGACGCCATCGCCCGGACCATTTCGCGAAGGCACGCTGAAGTGTCTGCGTGAGCGCTCGCCCGCAGGGTCAGCCTTTCTCAATCGTTCAGGGTAGATGACAGGATTCGATTGTCGCTGCCTGCGACAAACGCGAAGCGTTTGCCCAAGGGAGCGGAAGCGATGACCCGCCGTCGCTCGGCTCACTCGAGCTATGGCGCGCTTGGAGTCCGCGGAAGCCTCGTTGCGCGTCGGCAGAAGCAATCCAGCACTTTCCTATTTGGTTCTGGCTCGCTTCGCTCGCGCTCGGGATGACCGGGGTCGCGACATCTAGCGCGAAGACGCGCGGAGCCTGTCATCGGGCCGTGCCTTGCGCGGACCCGTTGGCGCTTTTGCGCCGGCATGACGAGCGAATGTTCGATGACGCTTGGCCATTGCTGAAGTGGCCAAGCAATGCTTGATTGCGGGTAGAATCCATCGAGGCCCAAGCCATGCTCGACACCCCCCGAGAAAACGAAAAATCCTTCGCCGAAGGCAAAATCCTGAAAAGCGTGACGGAAGGAGTCGGCGTGGTCACCTTCAACAACCCCGAAAAGCGCAATGCGATGTCGCTCGACATGTGGGAGGGGCTTGGACAGGCGCTGACCGAATTGCGCGACAATCCCGAGGTGCGCGTCGTGATCCTGACCGGGGCCGGCGACAAGGCGTTCATGTCGGGCGCCGATATCAGCCAATTCGAGAAGAACCGCCACAACGCGCAAGCCTCGGAAGAATATTCCAGACGCAGCGATGCCCAGCGTGCACTGCTCGCCAACTATCCGAAACCGACGATTGCCTGCATCCGGCGGCTTTTGTCTTGGCGGCGGCATGCAGGTCGCGATGTTGGCAGATATCCGCATAGCGGCGAAAAACAGCCAATTCGGCATTCCGGCAGCAAAGCTCGGCATCGCCTATGGCTACGACGGCCTCA
>Ga0306925_10000475_pt1 | contig 28940 bp, 28 predicted proteins | sample flu12Cox44000176_FD_203755 | JGI IMG/M metagenome (GOLD analysis project Ga0306925, IMG submission 203755) | Lab enrichment of tropical soil microbial communities from Luquillo Experimental Forest, Puerto Rico - flux8day.12C.oxic.44.000.176 (v2)... | ecosystem: Environmental > Terrestrial >... | reverse complement strand
CGTGATCAGACTGCGCGCCATCGCTTCATAAACGACGAGGCGCACCGAGTTCGAGCCGATATCGATGACCGCGACGCTGGATGCGCGCTTGCGCGGCCGCTTCACTGGCAATTCCCCTTATGACGAATGCTGGCGCTCGGTACGGCGGGTGAGGCGGCGCGGCGATGATTCCTTAAGCGACTTTCCACGGCCCGAAAGACTTGGATTCGTCATGAAATAATTATGCAGGTTGAAGGGCTCCTCGCCCTTCGCGGCCTTCATACGCGTTGACGATCCATCCGGCAACAATTGCCAACTTTGCTCGTTATCCTTGAGGTTGGCGACCATGATCTGCTCGAGAACCTGCTGATGCACCGTAGGATTTTGCAACGGACAGAGGATCTCGACCCGGCGATCGAGGTTGCGCGGCATCATGTCGGCCGACGAGATATACACAGCCGCTTTCGCGCTCGGCAGGCCCTGGCCCATGCCGAAACAATAGATGCGGCCGTGCTCCAGGAATCGGCCGATCACCGATTTGACCCGGATGTTTTCCGAAAGCCCCGGTATACCTGGCCGCAGGCAGCATATTCCGCGCACCACCAGTTCGATCGAAACACCAGCCTGTGAGGCCTCATAGAGGGAATCGATAATTTCCGGATCGACCAGCGCGTTCATCTTCAGCCAGATCGCGGCAGGCTTGCCGTGACGGGCAAAGGCCGTCTCGGCGTGAATATGCTCGAGCATTCGCTTGCGCAGGGTGAGCGGCGATACCGCCATTTTTTCGATGTCGCTCGGCTCGGCATAGCCGGTGATGTAGTTGAACACTCGCGCAGCATCCCGTCCGATGATCGGATCAGATGTGAAATAGGACAAATCAGTATAAATTCGCGCGGTCACCGGGTGGTAGTTTCCCGTCCCGGTGTGGACGTAGGTCGCCAGGCTCCCACCTTCGCGCCGGACCACCATCGACAGCTTGGCATGAGTCTTGAGCTCGAGAAATCCGTAGACCACCTGAACGCCGGCGCGTTCGAGGTCCCGAGCCCAGCGGATGTTAGCCTCCTCGTCGAAGCGCGCCTTGAGCTCGATCAGCGCCGTTACTGATTTTCCGGCTTCGGCCGCCTCGGCCAGCGCGCGGACGATCGGCGAATTGATCGAGGTGCGATAGAGCGTCTGCTTGATAGCGACGACGTCGGGGTCGCGCGCTGCCTGCTGCAGAAACTGCACGACGACGTCAAACGATTCATAGGGATGGTGAACGATCAGGTCTTTCTGCCGGATGGCGGCGAAGATGTCCCCGCCGTGATCGCGCACGCGCTCGGGGTGGCGGGGAACATAGGGCGCGAATTCGAGATCGGGCCGGTCGAGCCGGGTGAGTTGCGACAGCTCGTTCATTGCCAGCACGCCGTCGACCAGAAAGACCTCGTCGTCGGCGGCAGAGAGCGCGCGCTGCACGAAGGCGCGGAGCTCTTCGGGCATTTTCGCTTCCATTTCGAGCCGGATCACCGACCCCCGCCGCCGCCGTTTCAAGGCGGTTTCGAACAGACGGACCAGGTCTTCGGCCTCTTCCTCGATTTCGAGTTCGCTATCCCTGATGATGCGGAAGGCGCCTTGACCCTTGACGGTGTAACCGGGAAATAACCGGCCGATGAAGAGGCCCGTGGCTTGCTCAAGCGTGATCAATCGTACCGCGCCGTCCTTGCCCGCGGGCAGGCGAATGAAACGGTCGATCTTGCCCGGCATGCGAATGAGGGCATTCATAGGCTTGCCATCGGAAACCCGCGCCAGTTGCAGCGCGACGGTGAACCCGAGGCTCGGAATGAAAGGAAAGGGGTGCGCGGGATCGATCGCAAGCGGGGTGAGCAACGGGAAGATGTTGTGAAGGAAATGATCTTCGATCCAGACCCGCTCGGATTTGGTGACGTCGCGACCGTCGACGAGAATGATGCCGACGTCGGCGAGGATCGAACGAAGATCGCGCCAGATCGCCTGCTGGTCGATTGCAAGCTGGGACACCGTCTCGTTGATGAGCGCGAGCTGCTCGGACGGCGTCCGTCCGTCGGGACTGCGCTCGGTGATACCCTCGCGAACCTGGGCCTTGATACCGGCAACGCGGACCATGAAGAATTCGTCAAGGTTATTGGCGGAAATCGAGAGGAATCGCACGCGCTCCAGCACGGGGTGGCCTTGATTGACCGACTCTTCCAGGACCCGACGATTGAAATGCAACCAGGAGAGCTCCCGGTTAATGAAACGCTCCGGGCTGCTGGCGATCGAGGGAGCCGCGCCCGTGTCGCTATCTTTCTCTTTAGTTGCAATGGTTTGTACAGAATCCATCAGCCTCTGGTCCAATTCAAATCATACCCTCTCGGCGATCCGGGCACGGACGGCACAAACCATGTGGGATCGCGGTGACGCTTCAGTGACATGATGTTCGCCTTGTCCGTGCCGTCAAGGTGCGGACAGAGGGGTCTGTCAGCCCCCGGTTCGCAGAACCTCGGCCGCCAACGCCCGGCTGATCGGCCGTCCGAGCCTCAGGGCCTCGGCGTCCAGGAGTTCCACCGCCCGTCGCACAGCCGCGTAAGAACGCTCAATTCTGTTGGTCAAGTAACCGACCACGGTCTCGTCAATGGCGAGCTGGCGGTCGGCGCAGAATTTGACGATCAGGGCGCGAAACAACTGGTCGTCAGGCGGCAGCAGCGAAACGGTCGGCAAGGCGCGCAACCTTGAACGGAGATCTCGCAGCTCGATCGCAAACGCAGCCGGCGCGGTGCGGGCGGTAATCAATACGAACGCCCCGTCTTCGCGCGCCAAATTCAGAAGATGGAACAGCGCGCGCTCGTCGACATCGGAGGACCTCAAATCTTCCAAAACGAGCGCTCCCGTCGCCAGCGCACCCGGCACCGCGGTCGCCGTCAGCGCGTGCGCCGATATCGCGCGCGCGCCCGCCTGTTCCGCCCAAATGGCGGCGAGATGGCTCTTCCCGCAACCTTCCGGTCCGACCAGCAGCATGATGCGGTTCGGCCAGTCCGGCCAGCTATCGATCAGGGCGAGGCCGGCGGCATTAGCCGGTCCTTCAAGGAAATCGTCGCGTGTAAAGCTCTCTGCATGCGGAAGAGCGAATGCCAGCTGACGGGGTTGAACGCGGCCTGCCACGCAAGTCTCCATGCCGGGTCGAGACGCAGGATGTTCGAAACGAGTGGTCCGATCCTAACATTCGCTTTCAGCTGTCGCGAACCGTCTTGCGAAGATTTGAATCAAGGGACCACCGGCAATCGGGAAATCCGCTCCGCTAGCGCGCCTCGATGGTGCTCATATGCCTCACCCATTCCACGAGATAGAGGGATACGGAAACCAAAGTAAAGACCGTTACCAAAAACATCAGGATCAGATCGTACGGCGTCGGCGTGAAACCGAAGCCGAGCGAGGCGAGCACAAGCGCCGCAAAAGCCACCTGCGCCGCCGTATTGAGCTTGGAGACCATCAACGGTTTCATCGGGATCGGTTTGCCGAACAACCATGACACAATCACGGCCGACACGATCATGATGTCGCGCGAGACCACGAGAATGACGATCCAGCGCGGCACCGCGCCCCAGATTCCGAGCGCCACATAGATCGAAACCAGAAGCGCCTTGTCGGCCAGCGGGTCGAGCAGCGCTCCCAATTCACTGGCCATGTTGAATCGCTTGGCGAGAAAGCCGTCGACGGCGTCGCTGATGCCCGCAACTAGGAATATCGCAAAGGCGATTTCCATCTGGCTGGAGGCTATGGCCCAAACGATAATGGGCACCAATATGATGCGGCCCAGCGTGATGATATTCGGAATGCTCAACTCGGTCGCTTCCCGCTTACCGGCCTGATGTGAGGAAGATCCCGCCTGTTGCGCGGGTGAACCGGTTCTTTTCTACATAGTATATGCCCCTATTCGTTGCGAGCCATTGCACACCGGCGGAATCCGACGTAACCCCGACCGCACCAGCAATCTGGAACAGGCCATGGCCGAGCGCAGCAACGGGCTGACTTACGCCGATTCGGGCGTCGATATCGACGCCGGCAATCGTCTGGTCGACCTCATCAAACCGATGGTCCGTGCTACGGCACGTCCGGGCACTGAGGCCGAAATCGGCGGTTTCGGCGGATTGTTCGATCTGAAGGCGGCCGGCTTCAAGGATCCGGTTCTGGTCGCCGCTACCGATGGCGTTGGTACCAAGGTCAAGATTGCGATTGAGACCGGCCTGCATGGCGGAATCGGGATTGACCTCGTCGCGATGTCGGTCAACGACCTCGTGGTGCAGGGTGCAGAACCGCTGTTTTTCCTGGACTACTTCGCCTGCGGCAAGCTCGATCCGGAGGCGGCTGCCGCGATCGTCGCGGGGGTCGCCGAGGGCTGCCGGGAATCCGGCTGCGCGCTGATCGGGGGCGAGACCGCCGAGATGCCGGGCCTCTACAAGGAGGGCGATTACGATCTGGCGGGGTTTGCGGTCGGCGCCGCCGAACGGGGCAGGCTGCTGCCGCGACCCGATATCGCCGCCGGAGATGCCGTGCTCGGACTTGCCTCTTCGGGCGTTCATTCCAACGGCTTTTCCCTGGTGCGCAAGATCGTCGAGAGTTCCGGTCTCTCGTTCGAGGCGCAAGCCCCGTTTTCGCCTGTCATGACGCTGGGCGGCGCCTTGCTGACGCCGACCCGGCTCTATGTGAGGTCATGTCTGCGGGCGATCCGGGAAACTGGCGCGGTCAAGGGGCTTGCGCACATCACCGGCGGCGGGTTCACCGACAACATCCCGCGCGTCCTGCCGGAACATCTCGGGGTCGATATCGATCTTTCGCGTCTGCCTGTGTTGCCGGTATTCAGATGGCTGGCACAACACGGAGGCATCGCCCAACCCGAATTGCTCCGAACCTTCAACTGCGGGATCGGCATGATCGCCATTGTGAAGGCGGATGCGGTCGAGGCGGCCACGGAGGTTCTCACCGACGCGGGTGAGAGCGTCACGCTGCTGGGCGAAGTGATTCCGGCAAGCGGCGAGCGGCGCGTGGCATATAGCGGCCATCTCGATCTTTCATGGTGAGACCGGACGTGCATCGTGCCACCCAGAAACGCCGTGTCGCTATCCTGATTTCAGGCCGCGGTTCGAACATGGCCGCGCTTATCATGGCCGCGATGGCCGAGGATTTTCCGGCCGAGATTTCGGTCGTGATTTCGAACAGGGCGGATGCCGGCGGGCTTGAGAAGGCGAGAACAAGCGGAATCCCTGCGGTGACGATCGAGAGCAAACCATTCGGCAAGGACCGTGCGGCGTTCGAAGCGGTGCTGCAGGCAACGCTCGACGAACACCGCATCGAACTCATCTGCCTTGGTGGTTTCATGCGGCTCTTGACCACCGAATTCGTCCACCGCTGGTATGGAAGGATGCTCAACATTCATCCTTCGCTGTTGCCGTCGTTTCCGGGGCTGGACCCTCACGGTCAAGCGCTGAGCGCGGGAGTGAAGGTCTCGGGAGCGACCGTGCACTTCGTCGTTCCGCAAACCGATGCGGGTCCCATCCTGATGCAGGGAGCGGTTGCGGTGCGCGATGACGATACGACCGACACGCTCGCAGAGCGGATCCTGGCCGTCGAACACCGTATCTATCCGGAAGCGTTGCGTCTTCTTGCCGGGGGCAAGGTTCGCCTCGATGGCGATATCTGCCACCTTGAAGACGGAACGAGCCCAGGCCAGATATTGATTTCGCCTGCGATCGGTTGACATCTTGCGCGGGCAGCGCCGACAGACAACAAAATCCCCCGGCACCGGCCGGGGGCATCGGGATTGCTTGCGCGGATCGTGACGGAGCTTAGGAGACCTTCAGATTTTCAGCGGAAGTTTTGCCGCGATTTTCCACAAGGTCGTATTCGATAACCTGATTCTCATTGAGAGTCGTGAGCCCGGCGCGCTCGACAGCCGAGATATGGACGAAAACGTCCTTATCGCCGACCATCGGCTTGATGAACCCATAACCCTTTGTCGGGTTGAACCACTTGACGGTGCCTTTTTGCATCGCCTGTCTCCTGGTCTAGACGTAAAGAAGACGTGGCCACGCTCTTCGCGTGCCACGCCACAAGCGGGCTTCCGGATGTCTGCTGAACTTCCTAGTCGCGAAACGCACAGCCGATCGGCCTAATTCCGATTGTGGACAGATTGCAACACGAAATTAGCGTGTTAGCAAGCTTTTGGCGGGGCTCGGGAAATCGGGCGGGTGCTGCAGTAGCTGTGGCCCAGGAACAACAAAGCCGTCCGATTGGCCCCGACTGTTGGCCGTGAGCGATTGACCGTTCCTCTGAACTGCAGGCAAATCGCCACATCAGGGGCGATTTGGCGCTATTTCAGCTGCCGCCTTTTTGGGAATAGCGTTAATGGGCTGGTCTTCGCGGGCGGGGGAGATCGGGGCCAGCGGATGGCTTGGGAGGTCGGTTGCCGTCGTTTTCGTTTTCGCGATGGCGGCCGCATCACCGGCCCAAGCGCAAAGGCCGGCTCCCACGCCGACCCCGCTCCCGCTGCCCAATTCCGAGATCTCGGCCACGACCGGTTTAGCCGACCTCGGCAGCAATTTTCTGGAGCGGCTGGGGGATCAGTCAACGGGCGGATTCGGACGCGCCTGGCGAAGCAATCCGGGCGGCGGCGGTGCCTCGGAGGCGGCTGACGGGCCACTATACCGCACCTGGGGGGAGGCCTACGGAATCTCAACCAGGACCGGCCCGCAGCTCGATTTTGTCGGCGACCGGCGCCAGACCGCGGGCGGTGTCGCTGGAATAGGCGCCCGCATTTCCGCCGGCATAAACGTCGGCTTTTCGGTTGATCAAAGCCGAACCGACATCGACGTACCCTTGGCGATGCAGTCGGCGACGCTTGACCTCACCCAGCTCGGCTTTAACGCGTCCGTCGACCGAGGACCATGGACGGGAGCCATCGCACTGGTTCATGGTTTTGGGAATATCAAGTCCATCCGCGACACCGGATTGGGCAATGCCATTTCCGGTTACACCGGGCAGATCGATGGCGCGCTTGGAGAGGTGAGTTACTTCTGGACCAGGAACCAGGGCCGCATCGTGCCCAAGGTCGCACTCGAGTTCGTCCGCGCCTCCACCGGTGCATTCCAGGAGGTGGGCGGCCTCAACCCGGTAGCGGCGAGCGGGGCCACGCTTGAACGCTCCCGAATGTTGCTGGGTGCGGAGATCGGACGCTACTGGATCGTCGACCAGAAGGTCGTCGATCTTTCCGCGTACGGCAAGTTCGTCGACAATTTCGAACAGGATTTCGGCTCGGTCACTGTCAGCTCGGTCTTCCAGAGCATTACGGTTCAAGGCATCGGCGAAAGCAGATACGGCGCAGACACAGGCGCGTCCGCCTCGGTCAGCCTGAGCAATATGGTGCGAATTTATCTCAACTACGACGGCAAATTTCGCGCGGCATTGCAATCCCACCAGGGGACGGTGGGTCTTGAATTGCGGTGGTAGTGGTTGCGCGCTCCGCCGAGACAATGAAAAGCTTTTCGCTCCGCCCGAGCTACACGCCTTTTGATTCTAGCCCAGCGAGTTCGGCCTTCTCAAACGCAGCCAAAAGATCGGCTTTAGGCTTTCGCGGGCTCTCTTGAAATTTGATTGACCCCGCCAGACCATGTTCCTGTGCAGGACGATTAAAGCGGTTGAAAAATTGATATAATACCCGCTAAAGTCGCAAGTGTCGGGCGGCGCGGAAGCGACTTGGGGCTCGTCAAAATACATGATTCATCTCCAACCGCTGCACCTTGAGCTTTTTCTGGAAGGGAATTCGGAATTTGCAAGTTGCGATTTCGCGGAAAACAGACGCGGTCGGGGCCAGCGCGGAAATCACGACACCAACGAGAAATTCGACAGGCTGAACTTATTTCCACGCGCGCCGGCGGCTACTTCGCGAGTCTTTCGGCCAGTTCAATGAAGATGCGCCGGTCGCACGGGTCCTTGATTTTTCGAAAGGCAACGACAAGCCGCAGCCCTTCGACGACGTTTGGATCGATTTGATTGTCCCGAAGAAGCTGCAGCAGTTTGTCGCCGGGGTGATCCGGATCCTCAGTGTTCACCGCGAGAGCTCCAGAAGAGAAGAGCAGATGGAGAGCCCCGAAAACGATTTCAATGAACTTGCTTCCATTATTTCGGTGGCGATCGAGAAGGCGCGCCAGCTGAATCTGCACACAAGCGCTTATATTCTATCCATGGTGCTGGTGGAAGTATCGGAAGCGACGAAAGCCGCCTCCGATGACGACAAGGGCAATATTCAACCGTAGCCTTGCGCGTCGGTTGGCGAACACATTCCGTCGCGATAGGCGTGCGGTGCGCGGCAAGCAGGCAAACCGCTAGCTGCGCTCGACCTTGACGACCCTGCCTTTTTCGATCGCTAGGGCCAGCCGGCCATGTTTGAGCGCCAAAGCGGCCTCGCCGAAGAGTTCGCGGCGCCAGCCGTGCAATGCACCGACGTCTGCATTGTCGTCGGCAGCGATCTGTTCGAGATCGTCGACGGTTGCGATCACCTTGCTGGCAACCGCATGACGCTCCGATGTCATCCGCAGCAGGACCTTGAGAAGCTCCACGATCGCGGTGCCATTCGAATAGCTGCGGGGCTTCTCGATCTTCGGCAAGCTGGCCGGATCGCGGGCGAGCCCCCGCTGTACGGCGGCGACAATATCGGCGCCCCATTTCGATCGGTCAAAGCCCTTGGGCAGTGAGCGCAGATTGGCCAACCGCTCGAGGCTGGTTGGTGCGTGGGTGGCGATGTCGCCGACCGCGTCGTCCTTGAGAACACGGCTGCGCGGAACGTCGCGGCTCTGTGCCTCCTGCTCGCGCCATGCCGCCACTTCCATCAGCACGGCCAATTCTTTCGGCTTGCGCACCCGCGTCTTCAGCCGCTCCCAGGCGCGCTCGGGATGGAAGTCGTAGGTCTTCGGGCTCGTCAGCACCTCCATTTCCTCGCTGACCCAGTCGCTGCGGCGGCGCTTTTTGAGATCGGCGTCGAGTGCGGCGAACACGTCGCGCAGGTGGGTGACGTCGGCGATCGCATAGTGAATCTGTTCTTCAGAGAGGGGCCGGCGCGACCAGTCGGTGAAGCGATGGGTCTTGTCAGGTCGATGACCGGTGATGCGTTCGACGATCTGGTCGTAGGCGATCGAATCGCCAAATCCGAGCACCATGGCCGCAACCTGTGTGTCAAAGATCGGGTGGGGAACGATCCCCGCCTGATGCCAGACGATCTCGATATCCTGGCGCGCGGCGTGGAAAACCTTCAGTACCGTCTCATTCGCCATCAGGTCGAAGAATGGTTTGAGGTCGACGCCATCGGCCAAGGTGTCGATGACGATAGCCTCATCGGCGCTCGCCATCTGCACCACGCAAAGCAGCGGATAATAGGTCGTCTCGCGCAGGAATTCGGTGTCGACGGTGATGACGCGGTGCTTGGCGAGACGGTCGCAAGCGGCGGCAAGGTCGCCAGTTGTGGTGATCAGATCCATGAACGGTCCATAACGCTTTCAGTCGAGGCGTTCGGCCGAAAGCGCTGATATGTCAAGGCTCTTGCGGCGAAATCGAGGCTTGAAATTGCCGCCAGGGCCGTTTTGGCATGGCCCGATCGTTTGGGGGGATGGCGGCCGCCGCTACCCGTTCATCCAGGGGGAGAAATCCGTGATCGGTCAGAAATCCCGCGCGTGCCGGCCGGGCGGCCTGCGTGCGGACGGAACCACCAGAACGATGACGCAAAGCGCGAGCATCGCAAGCCCCATGAATTCGAAAACCAGCGCGTCCACAGTCAGCCTCCCAAGAAAACCGGTAGATTTGTTGGGAAGCGATTGACCGCCTCTTAATATTCGCTGGCGGCGGGTGGTCCGCCGGTTCCAATGTTCGGCGAAGGGTTAACGATTTACGTCCCGCAAAATGTCTGAAGCACACGCTGGTGTGGCTCGGGCGGATCGGCGTAGGCCGACAGGGCGGGCTGATCTTCGTAGGGTTTCGACAGCACCGTCAGAAGTTCCTCGAAGGGCGCGTAGTCGTCGCGGCTGACGGCCGCCTGGATGACCGCTTCTATGCGGTGATTGCGCGGAATGAAAGCCGGATTGACCGAGCGCATCATGGAAGCTCGTTCGGCGGGCGCTTGGGGCTCTTCATGAAGACGCCGGCGCCACCGGATCGCCCATTCGTCACAAGCGGCGGGGTCGGCGAATAATTGGCGCATTTTCTCATCCTGCGCGGTGCCGTGCGCGGCCTCGCTCAGATGGCGGAAGGTGAGGGTGAAGTCGGCCCGGTTCTTGGCCATCGCGTCCAGGAGATCCTGAATCAGCGCTTCGTCACCGTCGCGTTCCGTGAAAAGGCCGGTCTTCCGGCGCAGGCCGGCCTGGTACGCGGCCGTAAACCTCTCCGGGAATTCGCCGAGAATGAACTGCGCCTGCTCGATCGCCTTCTCCTTCTCGTCGTCGAACAATGACAGAAGGCATTCGGCAAAACGAGTCAGGTTCCAAAGCGCGATCCGCGGCTGGTTGGCATAGGCGTAACGGCCCAGTTCATCGATCGAAGAGAACACTGCCGCCGGATCGTAGTGATCCATAAAGGCGCATGGTCCGTAATCGATCGTCTCGCCTGAAATCGAAGTGTTGTCGGTATTCATGACCCCGTGGATGAACCCGACCAAAAGCCAGCGCGCGACCAGGTCTGCTTGCCGCGCGATCACGCCTTCCAAAAGCCTGTGATAGGGGCGCTCGACGTTCACCAGTTCCGGATAGTGCCTGGCCAGGACGTGATCGGCGAGCCGGCGGACGCCCTCGGCATCGCCGCGCGCCGCAAAATATTGGAATGTCCCGACCCGAACGTGACTGGACGCAACCCGGGTCAGCACGGCGCCTGGGAGAGGCGTCTCACGCATGACGCTTTCGCCGGTGACCACGGCGGCAAGCGAACGCGTGGTCGGAATTCCAAGCGCCGCCATCGCCTCGCTGACCACATATTCGCGCAAGACGGGGCCAAGCGCGGCCCGTCCATCGCCCCGGCGCGAAAACGGCGTCGGTCCGGAGCCCTTAAGCTGGATATCGCGGCGTACCCCGTCGATGTCGATGACCTCGCCGAGCAGGATAGCGCGGCCGTCGCCGAGCTGCGGCACGAAATGGCCGAACTGGTGGCCGGCATAGGCCATGGCAATCGGTTCCGCGCCGATGGGAATGCGCTTTCCGGCCAGAATTTCGGCGCCCTCCGACGTGTCCAGCCGGTCCGGATCGAGGCCGAGGCGGGTCGCAAGCGGTCGGTTCAATTTGATCAAACGGGGCGAGGCCACAGGCGTAGGTGCGACCCGCGCGAAAAAACCGTCCGGAAGCGTCGCATAGGTATTTTGGAAGGGGAAATGCACCGTCATGCCATGAAGATAGGCATATGTTGCGATTACACAATCGGTTTGCAAATAACGATCGCCTTGGATCCGGCGCCGTGCGCGTCGGGGTTTTTCCGTGACCCTTCCGGGCAAGGGTTTCGTCCTTCATTGGTTGCCGTGCCTGAAAGCCTCGGGTAAACCCTCAGCCTCCTCGGGCGGGCGCTAGGAGTACGATTCCAACATTCGTCTCCCACTAGGCCGCTCGATTCCGCCCTCCGATATGCAATTCTGGAATATCCATGCATCGTTACCGGTCCCACACCTGCGGCGCTCTCCGTGAGAGCGACATCGGCCAGAGCGTTCGCCTGTCGGGCTGGTGCCATCGCATTCGCGACCATGGCGGTGTGCTGTTCATCGATTTGCGCGACCATTACGGCATCACCCAATGCGTGGTCGATCCGGATTCGCCTGCATTCGGGGACGCTGAAAAGCTGCGCTCGGAATGGGTGGTGCGGATGGATGGCAAGGTGCGCCGCCGCCCCGAAGGCACCGATAACCCGGACCTGGCGACGGGTGACGTCGAAGTTTACGTCAGCGAGATCGAGGTACTTGGGCCGGCGGGCGAACTGCCGCTGCCGGTGTTCGGCGAGCAGGAATATCCTGAAGACATAAGGCTCAAGTACCGTTTCCTCGACCTTCGTCGCGAGCGCCTGCACCAGAACATCATGACGCGAGGCGCGATCATCGATTCGATGCGCAAACGGATGAAGGAGCGGGGGTTCTTCGAATTCCAGACTCCGATCCTCACAGCGTCCTCGCCAGAAGGTGCACGCGATTTTTTGGTGCCCTCCCGGATTCATCCGGGCCGTTTTTATGCGCTGCCGCAGGCGCCGCAGCAGTACAAGCAGCTGCTGATGATGTCCGGCTTCGATCGCTACTTCCAGATCGCACCCTGTTTTCGCGACGAAGACCCGCGTGCCGACCGCTTGCCCGGCGAATTCTATCAGCTCGACCTTGAGATGAGCTTCGTCGAGCAGAGCGACGTTTTTGCAGCCGTCGAGCCCGTCATCACCGGCGTGTTCGAGGAGTTTTCGCAAGGCAAGCCGGTGACCGGGAACTGGCCGCGAATTCCGTTCGCCGAAGCCTTGCGCAAGTACGGCACCGACAAGCCTGATTTGCGAAACCCAATCGTTCTTGACGAGGTCTCCGAGCATTTCCGCGGTTCCGGTTTCAAGGTGTTCGCGCGGATGCTCGAAGATCCGAAGAACCAGGTCTGGGCGATTCCGGCCAAGGGCGGCGGCTCGCGCGCGTTCTGCGACCGGATGAATTCCTGGGCGCAGGGTGAGGGCCAGCCGGGGCTTGGCTACATCCTGTGGCGCGAAGGCGGTGAGGGCGCCGGTCCACTTGCCAACAACATCGGAGCCGAGCGAACGGCGGCCATCCGCTCTCAGCTTGGATTGAACGAAGGCGACGCAGCGTTCTTTGTTGCCGGTGACCCTGACAAGTTCTGGAAGTTCGCAGGCCTTGCGCGCACCAAGCTCGGCGAAGAGTTAAACCTGATCGACAAAGAAAGATTCGAGCTCGCCTGGATCGTCGATTTTCCGATGTTCGAATACAACGAGGAAGATAAGAAAATCGATTTCTCGCACAATCCATTCTCGATGCCCCAGGGCGGGTTGGAAGCGTTGAAGACGCAGGACCCGCTCACCATCAAGGCGTTCCAGTACGACATTACCTGCAACGGTTACGAGATCGCTTCCGGCGGCATTCGCAACCATCGTCCGGAGGCCATGGTCAAGGCGTTCGAGATCGCGGGATATGGCGAGAAGGAAGTCGTCGAGCGGTTTGGCGGCATGTATCGCGCATTCCAGTATGGCGCGCCGCCGCATGGCGGCATGGCGGCGGGCGTTGACCGTATCGTCATGCTTCTGTGCGGGACCACCAACTTGCGCGAAATTTCGCTGTTTCCGATGAACCAGCGGGCGGAAGACCTGCTGATGGGCGCGCCATCGGAGGTTACGCCGAAGCAGTTGCGCGAGCTTCACATCCGGCTCAATCTGCCGCCGAGCTGAATCCGAACCCTTGAATTCGGGGTCGCAGGAGACCGCAGGGGGAATCTATGTCCTATTCTGAAGATCTTCACGCTGCCGCGCTCGCCTACCATCGGTTGCCTCAGCCAGGAAAGCTCGAGATTCAGGCAACCAAGCCGCTCGCCAATCAGCGCGACCTCGCGCTTGCCTATTCGCCGGGCGTGGCCGCTGCATGCACCGAAATCGCCAGCAATCCGGCGGAAGCGGCTTCGCTGACATCGCGCGCCAATCTGGTCGCGGTAGTGAGCAACGGCACCGCGGTGCTTGGGCTTGGCAATATCGGGCCGCTGGCGTCCAAGCCGGTGATGGAAGGCAAAGCGGTTCTGTTCAAGAAATTCGCCGGCATCGATGTGTTCGATATTGAAATAGCCGCCGATACCATCGAGCGCGTGGTCGAGACGGTAGCGGCGCTCGAGCCGACCTTCGGCGGCATCAACCTTGAAGACATCCGGGGTCCGGAGTGTTTCGAGATCGAGGCGCAGCTGAAAGCGCGCATGAAGATTCCGGTGTTTCACGATGACCAGCATGGCACCGCGATTATCGTCGGAGCCGCAATCACCAATGCATTGCTGCTGAACGGCAAGAAGCTTGCCGACGTCAAGATCGTCTGCTCCGGTGCCGGCGCCGCGGCGATCGCCTGCCTCAACCTCCTGGTGTCGATGGGTGCGCAGCGCGGGAACATCTGGGTTTGCGACATCGATGGCGTGGTGCATGAGGGCCGCAAGACCCTGATGGATCCCTGGAAGGCCGTTTATGCGCAGAAAACCGAAAAGCGCGCGCTGGCTGAAGTGATCCCGGGCGCCGACATATTCCTGGGGCTTTCCGCGCCAAATGTGCTCAAGCCTGAGATGGTCAAGCAGATGGCGGACAAACCGCTGGTGATGGCACTGGCCAACCCCACGCCGGAAATCATGCCGGACGAGGCCCGCAAGGCTCGGCCCGACGCGATGATCTGCACCGGCCGCTCCGACTTCCCCAACCAGGTCAACAATGTCTTGTGTTTTCCTTTCATCTTTCGTGGTGCGCTCGACGTCGGCGCCATCGCCATCAATGAGGAAATGAAGAAGGCCGCAGTCGATGCCATCGCGCAACTCGCGCGTGATCCGCCGCTGGACGCGCTTGCTTCTCGTTTCGACACCGGCGAGGCTCAGGGGTTCGGTACGGGTTCGCTGATACCAACCCCGTTCGATCCGCGGCTGATCCTTCGCATCGCGCCTGCGGTTGCGAAGGCGGCAATGGAATCTGGCGTTGCCTCGCGCCCGATCAAGAACTTCGAGGATTACGCCTCGCAGCTGCAGCGCTTCGCGTTCCGTTCCGGGCTTGTCATGAAACCGGTATTCGCCAAGGCGAAGACCCAGCCCGTGCGCGTGATTTATGCCGAGGGCGAGGATGAACGCGTGCTCCACGCCACACAAGTGATACTCGAGGAGAATGTGGCGCGGCCGATCCTGGTCGGGCGTCCGTCGGTTGTCGAAACTCGGATCAAACGCTATGGCCTCGCCATCAGGGCGGGCCGGGATTTCGATCTCGTCAATCCGGAGGACGATCCGCGCTATCGGTCCTATGTCCAGTCCTACATCGATATTGCCGGCCGGCATGGCGTGACGCCGGATGCCGCGCGTACGGTGGTGCGAACCAATGCGACGGTGATTGCTGCGCTCGCGGTAAGCCGGGGCGAAGCCGATGCCATGCTTTGCGGTGTTGAGGGCCGCTACATGAGCCATCTGCGCCATGTGCGCGAGATCATCGGCTTTTGTCAGGGCGTGAGCGATTTCGCCGCGCTCGCGCTCCTGATCACGAGCAAGGGCTCTTATTTCATCGCGGATACCCAGGTGCGGCCCAATCCGAGCGCCGAGGAGCTCGCGGAAATGGCGTCGCTCGCGGCGAGCCATGTGCAGCGCTTCACGATCAAGCCAAAGATCGCATTCGTGTCGCACTCCGATTTTGGCAGCTATGATACGGAATCTTCGCGCAAAATGCGCCGTGCGACTATGCTTTTCAAGCACAACCTTCGGCATATTGAGGCCGATGGCGAAATGCAGGGCGACACCGCGCTTTCGGAAACGGTACGCAAGCTGGTCCTGCCGCACTCGCAACTGGATGGCGAGGCCAATATCCTCATCATGCCGAACCTCGATACCGCCAACGTCGCCTATTCAATGATCAAGGCACTCGCGGATGCGCTGCCGGTTGGGCCGATCCTCATTGGGACTTCGCGGCCCGCTCACATCCTGACGCCGACGGTGACGGCCCGCGGTGTCCTGAACATGACCGCGGTCGCCGTCGTCGAGGCCCAGGAGCGAGCCGGACGCCAGCAGCCCTCGCTGTTTGGCTAGTCGGACGGCTTGATTGCGATTGCGGGCAAGAGCAAACGATTTGACCGTTTGAAAAGCTGAAACGGAACGCTCATAATCTTCCCCGCGATCAAGCGAACCGTCATCCAGTGAGGCCGACCATGCCAGCGTTCATTACTATCGGGCGAGTTCTGTTCGCCCTGCTTTTTGTCATCTCTGGAGCCTCCAAGCTCCTGGATCTGGCGGCTACAGCTCAGATGACGGCGAAGATTGCCATTCCGGCGGCGCTCGCACCTTATGCCTCTCAGCTCGAAGGCGCGACCGGGATGGCGATGCCGCAGATGCTGGCGATCGCGGCGGGAGCGCTTGAGCTGATTTGCGGCATCTGCATCGCGCTCAACTTCGGCGCACGCTTCTTTGCAATCGTGCTGATCCTGTTTGTGGTAGCGGCAACTTTCTACTTTCACGATTTCTGGAATCAGACCGGCGCCGAGGCCCGAAACAACATGATTCATGCGATGAAGAATTTGTCCGTGATCGGCGCATTGTTGATCATCGCCGGTTTGGGGCGGCCGCCGTCCGTTCCGGAACCCGCCTATGACGTTTGAGGCACGCGCCGCCACGGTGTGACAACGACGCCTTCAGCTGCATCCAGGATTTGGCTTTCGCCGGCTCGCAGACCGTGAGCGGCAAGAACCTGCTGCGGGGAGCGGGCGGGTATGCCCGAAAAAGCCGGCTCTCCGTCCGGCAGCCGCACCCGTGGGGCCTGCGAAAGCCAAAACGTGTGGTAGCGACCCATGAACATATCGAACACATTCGGCCCGCCAATGATGGCGACCATGCCGGAGCCAACGCCGGCCCGATCGCAGGCGGCTTCGAACGTTGCACCGACGGGATTCCAGAGAATGGACTTGGGATTGGACGGGTCCGGCGCGAGCCCCCCGATGGTGCGGGTCAGGACGATCCGCTTTCTGCGCGGCGAATTCGGCTGATCCTCATGGGAGCGACGGCCGTGCACGATCAGTTCGGCGCCGTCGAGGGCGTCGCTGAAAAATCGCTTGTCGCCCTCGAATTTCAGTTCGTTCGGCATGACATGCCCGGCATTCGCCAACATGCCCTCGGCAGACACGATCACAAAACCTTCAACACGAAGCACCGCCGCGGCCTTCCCAGCGCGGATCGATCTTATTCCGAGATGGTCTGCACCACGCTGGAGACGGGCCGTGAACTTACCGTGGGCAGTTTCACGTCCTTCACGAGCTCTTCGTCATATTGCGGAAGAGTCTCCACCGGCGCCTTCGGCTTCATCTGCACGACCTTGTAGCCGCTGGCCTTCAGCTTGCGCAGCAGCGCGGGGAGTGCCTCCGCGGTATGCTTGTGGAAATCGTGCATCAAGATGATGCCCTTGCCGAGCTTGTCGAGCTTTTTCATGGTGACGTCGATCACCTGCTGCGGATTGCGCGCCTTGAAGTCGAATGAATCGAGGTCGCAGGAGAACATCGCGATGTTGCGGCTACCGAGATAGGTCACCATCTCCGGCGGGTGCTGAAGCGCCGGGAAGCGGAAGAACGGCGCCGGCGGCGCGCCGAGCGCCCATTTCACCGCGCTGAACCCTTTCTCGATCTCTTCCTTGCGCTGGTCTTCGGTCAGTTTCTTGTTGGTGAGGGTTGCATGCGACCAGGTGTGCGATCCGATCGTATGGCCAGCGGCGGCTACCTGCTTGAGGATTTCCGGATAATAGGTCGAATGCTTGCCGATCGGAAAGAAGATGCCGGTCGTGCACTCGTCGGCCAACGTCTTGAGCACCGACGGCGTGTTGAGCGGCCAGGGGCCGTCGTCGAACGTCAGCACGACTTCCTTGTCGCGCAGGAAATCGAGTTGCTTGAAATGCTCGAAACCGAAACCCGGACCCCCGGTGGTGTCGATTTCAACCACGCGACCGATGCCGAGTGCATCCGGATTGGCGCAAGGCTGTTTGGCCGGTGCCGGCGTCGCTGCTGCGGCCGCCGGCGCAGGCGCCGCCGCGGCTGGCGCTGGGCTGGCCTTCATGGCGGGGGTTTGCGACCACGCTGCACCGGTCGCCAACAATGAAATCGCGCTTGCTAAGATCAAACCTGCCGCAATACGCATCTTTGCGTTCCTTTATCGAGATCGCCCGCCCAGATCGGCATTCGCCGTCGCCCGAGCGATTTTCCGCCCCAAGCCATCATAGCCTAGTAGGACCGCAGCGGCCACGGCAACGGCTTTTTCAACGGCGGTGGATTAGTCGGCTGAACCGGTTAATTCCGGGGGTTAAGTCCCGATCTTGAGGCGTCACGTCAGCTGGCAGCAAGGGCCCTAGCAACCGCAGTCTCCACCTTGCGCATCAAGTGGTTCGATTGATTCGGCAAAGACCTCTGCGATATAGCCGTCGCGATCGACAAAGGTATTGCGGAAAGTTCCGCGCGGAACATCGCTCCCGCCGCGTTTTGGCCGCAAAAGGAATCGTCCGCCAGTGGTTCGGCCCCGGCCGAACGCTCGGGCTGGTGCGGCGTCACGTGCGGGGAGCAGGACACCACGGCAATGGCAGAAGCGGCAGGTAGTACTGATTCCACTGGCATGTCAGTTCCGGCCCCCGGCGCATGAAAGCATATTTGATCGGCTCGGCCTGGCCGACGACGATTTGCAGTCCGAAAAGCACCGCCGCGATGGGAGCGGCCCATTTGTGAAGTCGAAACTCGCTAAATGAATCGAGCAATATCGCGCCGGCAAGAATGATCAGGGGATCTGTGAAAATGAAATATTCGGATTTCAGTCCGCGTCTCACCCCGAGCGTGTCGATGCCCACCGCAGCCAGTAGCAGCACCAGCGCCTGAATCGCGACCTGTCTTTGGCCCCGCGACCACGCATAAACGATTCCGGGCACGATCAGCCAGGTGAGAAACACGGTGGGCCGGGGAGAAGAGTGAAGCACGAAGGTGTAGCGCGCAAAAACCGATGCGACCCCATCGAGCAGGAGCCACAGAACTGCTAGAGGACCGGACCCGCTTGCTGCAGTTGCCGTGTTCGCATCCGCAAACGCCAGCATTTTTTCCAGAGGGTTGAAAACCGCGATCACGTTGCCGGTGTTGTACTCCAGATCGAGCGCGAGCAAGGCCAACGCCGCGCCAACCGCAATGGCGGATATCGACGCCAGCGTCTCGGTCACGCTGACGTGCCAGATAGCAGCATAGGCGATCATGCAGGTCGCGATCAGGAGCAGAAGCGCGGCCTGATAGACGCCGAAGTGACCGAGCACGAGCGGGCGAAACTGTGTCGCCTCGAGCAGTGTGCGATCGAAGCCCGTCGCGACCAGCGGCCACGCCGCCCATGCCGCAGAGATCGCTGCTGCGAAAGCGATCGTCGTTGCCGGCAAGCTCGATCGCGCATCGCGCCAGAACGAAACGCTGGCGCTATCGGCGCCTCCGAAAGGCAACACCAGAATCGGCAAGGCACCGATCAGCAGGATGGCTTGCACCTTGTTTTCAAGACCAAGCACGCAGAGTGCCGCCGCCAGCGCCATCCAGATCGGGCGTGCCACGCTCGCGCGACGCCCGATCACGATCAGGATCATCAGTGCAAAAACCACCGGGCACGCAGCCACGAGCTCGCTTCGCAAGATGCGCGAATGCACGGCAATCCCGCCCGAAAAAGCGAATGCGAATGTCGCGATCAGTGCGACGCGCCAGTCACGCACGATCACCCGGATGAGTCCCGCAAAGATCAAAACGCTGCCGGTTGCGATCAGCCAGGCGAGAACGCGGCCGGCACGAACCGCGCTGGTCATGGCGGCGTCGAAAGCCTTGGGGTCAGACGCCGACGGCATCGTCGACAGCGAATAGCCGTCAAGCAGGCCGAGCCCATGCAGAAGACCAAACCAGGCCTTCACTGACAGGATGGTGATGTAGGCGGTGTGATCGAAAAAGGCCTGTGGTTTGCCGTCGTTGAGGACAAGCGCGTTGTAGATGACCATGAAATCCATATCGGCGTTGCGCCAGTAGACCAGCGCGTAGCCGTAAAGAAAGAAGGAGGCGGCCAGTCCAGCGACGATCGCTGCCAATCCGCCGCGCCAGCCGAGAGAGGTCAGTCGGCCAAGCGCGTCCGGCGCCGCCTGGAGCGGCGGTCGGGTCGTCGAGGTCAAGGTGGAAGCTTGGTCCATGCCGGCGGTCTTTTAGCCCAGCATCCGGCCCAAAGCGACCGGCGGTCTGTGCCGCGAGCGGCTTTTGCCGAGGCGCTAACGCAGCCGGACGATGAAATCCGTTCCTTCGCCGGTCTCGCCGGCGGCAATCCCCTGGTCGGAAACGATGATCGACCCGCCGGTCGAGAGCGACTCGGCGATTCGCGCCATGGTGTCGGCAGGGAGCTTGATCCGATTCAGTGCTTCCGTGGGGCTGTCCTGCTCCGGCGAGGCCTTTGCCTCGCCCGGCGCTGCGCCTGTGACTTTGCCCCGGCGCCAGCCGCGCTCATCCTCGCTTCTTCGCTCGGCATGTCTGCTTGGTGCGGGAAGTGAAATCACCGACCAGCGCAGCACGTTGGCATCGTCCTTGTCGATCTGCGCGGTGAATACATGTGTTCCCAGCGGGCGGTCGTCGGGGGAAATCGAGACCGGGAGCTCAAACAGCGGCGCGAAGTTCTGGCGGACGTAAAGCTTTGAGTCTTTGCGGCTGACAAACGCCGCAATCTGGCCGGCGCGCTTGGAGGAAGCAGCCGGATCGTTTTTTGCCGCAGCCGCCCTCATCGGATCGACCGGTCGGTTCTGATCCTTGTTCGGCTCGGGGATCGCGACCGAAGGCGGCGCTGCCGGCCTGGCAACTCCCGCGGGCTTCTCGTTTGATTTGTTGGCCTCAAGCTTTGTCGGCTCGGCTTGAGGTGCATTGGCCGCGCCCGCCTTAGCTTCGACTTCGGGTTTTGCCTCGCTCTTTGAGGAATCGCCAACTGTTTCGGGAAGCGTCTGTTCGGCTGCTTGGGTCGCGCCGCGATCGCCGTGCGCTGCATCGGACATGGTCGCCGATGGCCTGGTTGCCCGCGACGTGCTACCGGCATCTGCGGTTCGCGTCTGGGGTGCGGACGACGGTGCCTCTTCGGCCGCAGGCGTTGCACCATCGTCGTGGGCAGTATTCGAACGAGCGTCAGCCTTGGTCTGGGCGATCGCTGCGCTCGCATTGATTTCGGGGGCCACCGCCTTATCGACTTTCGCGTCTGCCGTGGTATCCGGCTTCGGCTCCCCCGTCGCGGTCGGTTGGGGCTGGACCTTCAAGGTCGCGAGGAGTGGATGCGAGAAGCTGGCTGGCGTGACGTAGCCGGGAGTGATGATCACGCGCGCGCCCATCTTCGTCCAATTCCACATCTTGACGGCAAAGGACATCGGCATGCGGATACATCCGTGCGAAGCCGGATGGCCGGGCAGGACGCCTGCGTGGATGGCAACGCCGGACCAGGTGATCCGCTGCATAAAGGGCATCGGCGCGCCGCTGTAGATGTTGGAATGATGAAATTTGTGCTTCTGGATGACGCTGAAGACACCCATCGGTGTCGGATGACCGGGCATGCCGGTGGAGACGGGCGATTCCGCAAACAATCCGTTGGAATCGTAAATTCTCATCTTCTGCTGAGCAATCGAGATCGAGATGATCAGCGGTCCCTGAGGTTTGGTCGCCTCTTTCTCCACAGTCTCGATCTTCTTGTCCGGATGTCGGCGGACGCGCTGGCGTCGCTGCGGAACAAAGGATGGCGCTGGCTGCCAAAAGCCGGAGCCGGAGTCCGACCAATAATAGATCGCTGCCTCAGCCTGCGAGTTGAGACCGATCGCGCCCGCCATCGCAAAGAGGCCAATCCGCCAAAACCGCGCGCCCCCGATGCTCAGTCCAAGCCCACTCACGCGCATTATTTTCGACACTCGAGATTTAGTTGTTGCAGACGAGTTTCACCTTACCGAGCATAGCACTTGAATACTGGCGATTTTGGCCCCGAGCCTAACAAAAAAGCCTCACATTCGGTTAAACGCGGACGGTACCCCGGCCTTCCCGTGGGGCCGGCCAGCGTCTACATCCCTTCGAACCTGATCGCGGAGGGATTGATGACAGGGCAAGCCGTAAGCCAATATGACGCGCCTTGGGGCTGTTTGGCCTTGCTGGCGCTTGCGCTGTTCGCATGGTCTGGCTCGCCTGCCGTTGCGGCCGAAGAACCCGACCTGATCTTTCGTCGCTCGACGGTATTCAAGTGGCTCAGCCCCAACGACAAGCTTGCGACCTATGGCATCGACGATCCGGAAGTCGAGGGCGTGGCCTGTCATTTCACCGTGCCCGAGCGGGGCGGCATCAAGGGATGGCTCGGGATTGCCGAAGAAGTATCGGACATTTCGCTGGCGTGCCGCCAAATCGGTCCGATCCGTTTCAAGGACAAGATAGGGCAGGGAGACGACATGTTTCGCCAGCGCCGCTCGCTTTTCTTCAAGAGGATGCAGATCGTGCGCGGCTGCGACGCCAAACGCAACGTGCTGGTGTATATGGTCTATTCGGACAAGCTGATCGAGGGCTCTCCGAAGAATTCGACGTCGTCGGTGCCGATCATGCCCTGGGGCTCCGCTGACGCGGTCGTTCAGAAATGCGGCGAATTCATGCAGTAGATCGCCGGCGCTCCGATAGCTACGGCTTGCGAATGACAGTTCGCGAATGCACTCCGTCTCGAGCGCGTGCATTAGCGTCGCAGCATCCTACCAGGTGCACGAATTTTTGCGGCGCCGATTCGTCGCTGCGGCAACCCTGACCGCGTTGCTCCGACATCGCCACGCCGGCGCCGGCCTTTAGAGTGCTTACGGGAGAGCGGTCCGATCTGCTTGAGCTTCGAATCGTCGGTCCAGCCCGATTGTCATTCGTACCTTGTTTTCCAGGATCGAAATTGCCATTGCCCACGACCGGTCCCCCCGGTTGAGATTGAATGGCGAGGCGCAATCCGACAGCAATTGCGCGCCATCAGGAGAGTCGGCCGAGGCGAGATTCGGTTCATCGAATTCCACAGCTTTTGCGTTCGAATGCGTCCTCCATCGGCCGATGGGCCATCAAACCCGTTCGGTAGGTAACATAGACAATTGAAATCGTTCGATTTTTAATTCTGTTTCGTGTGAACGCAGCGACGAAACAATTTTCTTGTGCGACGAAACCATTTTCCATTTTTGACGTAGAACTCCGGAAACGGCACAAAGGTATCAGGGCAAGGGGCTGAGCTTAGGGCTTTGTGAATGTTCTGGCGAATCCGTGCATCGATGATCCTGGCGTCGATTGCCCTTGGCGCTTCAGCGCAGGCGGAGATCCTCTCTCAGATAAAATTGCCCGATCCGCGCGGAGAGTTCGTGCGCCAATGCGCGCCCCACATGCTCGGCCGCTGGGAGCATCCTGAATCGGTTTGCGGTTGCCTTCATGACTACGCGGTCGCCGTCGTCGAAGACGCCGATCTTCGCTCGGCGTTGCTGCGCGGGATCAGCGAGACGGGCGTACCCACCATCGAAAACGACTGGGTGCCGGCGTCGAAGCGATCGCTGATCGGGGCGACCTTCACCCAGGTTGCGAAACCGACCATGCAGTGCATGTTCGATCCGGCGAAATAGCCTCGCTAAGCCACCTATCGTTGTTTGGGGCCCAGACGCGGTATGCACTTCTGCGACCGGACGATTCCGCCAGACGTCATTCTTGTGCCGGAGATTTCCTTGATCTGACCGGCCGGACAGGTTCCGTCGTCCACCTTGATCCGCTGTCCGAGCCGCAGCTCACCGACATCCTGCTCGCGCGACACCGGTTGGGCGAGAGCGGGCGATGCGAGCAGAAATCCCAGGGCCAGAACGGTCAGCGTCATCAACGGCTGTCTCATCGCAGGCTCCTCCACTGACTGCATCGAGGGTCGGCGATCATCCGGCGTTTCCATGATCGCTTGAAAGCTCGCGGGAAAGTTTATTGACGAGGTTGCGATTCTGAAAGCGGTTGAGGGAATGATATTGAGGCGCGCGTCGTAATGTTTCATTCTTGGGAAGGACAAGAAGGCGCAAGGCCATGAACGCCAGTGATGTGAGACGAGGAATCCTCGAGGCGGTCGACGAAAATTTCGACGCGCAGCTTGCCACCACCGCCGCTTTTGTCGCGATTCCCTCGATCCGCGGCGCGGAAGGGCCGTGCCAGGACATGATCGGCGATCTCCTGCGAAAACGCGAATATGAAGTCGACGACTGGCACATCAATATCGACGACCTCAGGGACTTGCGGGGCTTCGGACCGATCGAGCATGATTTTTCGAAGGCCCGCACCGTGGTCGGCACCTATCGGCCGAACAGCAATTTGGGCAAATCGCTGATCCTGCAGGGCCATTGTGACGTCGTGCCGGCCGGGCCGCTGGACATGTGGGAGACGCCGCCGTTTTCGCCGGTGGTACGCAACGGCAGAATGTACGGCCGTGGCGCCTGCGACATGAAATCGGGCACCATCGCAGCGCTTTATGCGCTCGATGCTATCAAGGCCGCTGGATTGCGGCCGACGGCACGCATCCACTTTCAGTCGGTGATCGAGGAGGAAAGCACCGGCGTTGGCGCGCTCTCTACATTGCAGCGTGGCTATCGCGCGGACGCCTGTTTCATTCCCGAGCCGACTTCGGGCGGGATGGTGCGCTCACAGGTCGGCGTGATCTGGTTTCGCCTGAAAGTGCGCGGCCATCCCGTGCATGTCTTCGAGGCGGGCAGCGGCTCGAACGCGATCACCGCGGCCTACCATCTCATCCACTCTCTTGAAAATCTCGAGGCCGCTTGGAATGAGCGCGCGAGAAGCGATCGGCACTTCAAGGCCGTGACGCATCCGATCAACTTCAATCCCGGCATCATCAAGGGCGGGGATTGGGCTTCCAGTGTGCCTGCCTGGTGCAACGTCGATTGCCGGATCGCGATCCTGCCTGGCTGGTCGGTCGCCGAGTGTCAGGCCGAGATACTTCGTCACGTCGCGGCCGCGTCGCGCGAGCATCGTTTCCTGGCCAACAATCCGCCTGAGCTGGAATGGTCGGGCTTTCTGTCGGAAGGCTATGAACTGAAGGATTCCGCTGACGCGGAAGCCGCATTCGCGAGAGCCTATGGTCCGGTCTATGGAGGCGCGGTCAAAGACCTTGTTTTCACAGCGCTCACCGACACGCGATTCTATGGGCTGAACTACGGCATCCCAAGCCTCTGCTTCGGCGCCAGCGGGGCTGCGATGCACGGCTTCAACGAATATGTCGATCTCGCTTCTTTGCGGAAATCGACCAAGACCATGGCGCTCTTCATCGCGGAGTGGTGCGGCGTGGAGAAGTTTTAACAGCGGGCCAGAGCGCTGTAGACTACTTCGACGGAGTTTTGGTCAATGCGCAGCACCCGCTGGCGAAGGAACGGGAGCATCACGTGATAACGCCGCTTGAGAAAGTCAATTCGATGAAAATGCCGTTCGCCGAGTTGAAAGGCGTCACTTTCACCGAGGCCGAAAGAGACCGCGTGGTGGCGCGGATGCTCGTTCGTCCTGACCTCTGTACGCTCGACCACACCGTTCATGGCGGGGCCTTGATGGCGCTGGCGGATTCGGTTGGCGCCGCGGCGACCGTGATCAATCTGCCTGAGGATGCCAAGGGCACGACGACCATCGAAAGCAAGACCAATTTCGTCGGCGGGGCGAAGGAGGGAACCACCGTGGTTGCGACCGCCACGCCGGTGCATCGAGGCCGCCGAACGCAGGTCTGGCAGACCCGGCTGGAGACCGAAGAGGGGAAGCTGATTGCGCTGGTGACCCAAACGCAGATGGTACTCTGAAGCGCCCAACACTCCGAGATCCAGCAAACCACTGCAGTTTCACGCCGTTTTCACGTCATTTTGAGGCCTTGAACTCTATGTTGCAATGCACAACATAGGCGATCTAGGGATTCGACGCGTCCTCAAGGGCTTTCAAAAGGAGTTTTGACGTGAGCTACCAGGATGTTCTGAATTCAAGAGTCGCCAGAGGCGCTGTCCGGACGCTAAGTCCGGACGAAGAGCTACCGCTATTGCGCGATCATCTGTTGCGGCTTGATCGGGAAAGCCGCCATGACCGCTTCCACGGCTTCATGGATGACAGCTTCATCGAGCGTTACGCCGAGAAGTGCGCAAATGACGGCACGATCGTCATCGCTTATCTCGACGACGGCGTGGTCCGGGGTGCGGCCGAACTTCATCCGCCGGATCAATCCCCGGATTCGCAGCCCGAGATCGCGTTCAGCGTCGAATCAGACCTGCGCCGGCAGGGCGTCGGCAGCATCTTGTTTCGCAAGTTGATCGCGGAAGCCCGCGCGAAGGGTTACCGCTCGTTGCGGATCACAACCGGCGCGCAAAACGACGCCATGCGGGCGCTTGCCCAAAAGTTCGGAGCGCGCCTGACATTCCGCCATGGCGAATCCACCGGCAGTATCGATCTCAGCCGACAGCCGCGATTTGAACCCGCGAAGCTTCGAATGCCTACACCGCTCGACGCGACGCGCGCGATGATCCATTTCAATCGAGCCTACTGGAAATTCTTGCTCGGAATGTACGGCTGGGGGCGAGCCGCCTGATCAACGGCCCCTTTTTGCGCCACTGCGCTTCTGAGCGAGCGGCCAACGACGAGCGATATTAACGTTCGCATCCGTTCTCGGCAGGCACTTTTGCTAGTGCTAGAATCAAAGGACCACTAGAAAATATGGGTTTCTAGTGGAGTTAGGGATTTGACATTCGCTCACGAACTCGCGGCCAAGTGGGTTGCGAATGTCAAATCCACTCCACTAGGTGCCGATGCGTTTGTCGTTACCAAATCGCCGCACGACGCGGCGCTCGACCACGACCGAACGTTGCGCGCCCTGTTCGCCGGCGATAACGCGGGTCTGGGAGCGGGCCATGGTGCGGCTCGCCTTCTTGACTTCGGCGCTAACGGATTCGAGCGGCAGTCCCATGAGGGCGGAAGCAATTTCGGCCTGCTCATCCTGATCGTCGGTCAGACCTGTCGCTGCGAAAATTGCCTCTTCCAGCGTAGGCGGGTCGTGCCGGACACGCCGCGGTCCGTATTTCGTGTTCCAATCCTGGCTCATCTCGGCCCCCTTTTTCGAAGCCAATCATCTAGGGACAGTTATGTTGCATTGCAATATGAAATTGATATGGCAGTTCAGCTATGCATCATCCGATTTCCAGATTTTTTGAATCGCCTCGCGCGGCTGCTTGCGCCTCACGAGTTTGATTCGACAGCCCCCCGCCATTCAATCGGCTGTTGCGGCCAGCGCTTCAACGCGGCGCGTCCGGCGTCGGTCAGCAGATAAATGCCGCGCTCGACTCGATCGAACCAGCCGTACACGTTGTGCAGCAGGATCTTCGCAGCGTCGGGAATGTCCGGCTTGAGATCGCGCACCCGGCGGGGTCCATCCGACAAGGCCAATGCGCAAGCCAATGCCTGCTGGCGGTATGCCGTCATGATCGGCGCGCGGGTGCTACCGCCGAGCGCCGGGTCGCCTCGGCGCCGTCGATGTTCGGCAACAAGGCGCGAGCGCTTCTTCGGATCGCGGCGGGTGATGCTTGTCGGCGAGACGATCACCTCGACGTCACCAGATTTGGTGACCGCGAGCATGCCAAAGCCGAGCCGCCGGCAGAGGTTGCGATAGCGCGCGTCGCTCTCGCGTCCTTTGCCACGCTCTGACAGTCTTGCGGCAAGCCATACCTCATCGCAGGCGGCCGCGCGATCCACCGCCTGCAAAATCAGTTCGAGGTTGAACGAAAGCTTCAATTCGCCGACGACCACGATCGGCGGATCGTCGCCATTCAAGGCGACGAGGTCGCAGCCGCCGATCTCGCCCTTGACCACAAAGCCAAGCTTCTCGAGGAAGCGTTTGACAGGCAGGTAAAGCGTTGTTTCCAAAGGGGGCTCCGACGGGCTGGTTCGGCGACTCAACCAATGGCGATGATTCTAACATTGGCGTTCCGTGGCGGCAGGCATGTTTAAGAATGTCGGAATTGAGGGAGGTGCGCGCCCGCGACCGTGATTTGATCGGGCGGGACAGGAGCCGTTATTCTGCTCCCCGGAGCGGACATGCGGGCGCATCGAGCCATGATCAGAAATGGACTCTACCACATCACCGTGGAGATGCTTGACGGCATCAAGGGCGGCAACCAGGGGGTGATGGTCGTTCGCGATGGCACGCTGCGCGGCGGCGACTCGTTCTTCTACGCGTATGGCACCTACACGGCAGCCAACGGCAGGTTGAAGGGCGAGGTGACGAACCAGGAACACACCAAGAGCTTCGGCGAGCGGCCGGTGTGGGAAGGCAAGGTCGTGACCATTGGCTTTGCCGGAACTTATACCGATGAGATTGCCGAAACCGATGGCATCGCGCTTGCGGGAAAACAAAGCATTCGGTTCAGATCCCGGTTGCGGCTTCTGATCCCCGATTAGATTTTTCGGAAGTGACTAGACCCGGCCAGGCACCGGAATCAACGCCCCGGTGATGCCACTCGCCGCGTCGCCGGCGAGAAACAGGATGACGCTGGCCAGCTCGTCCGGCGTCACCCATTTTGCGAAATCTGCATCCGGCATGGCCGCGCGGTTGGCCGCGGTATCGATGATCGAGGGCAGCACGGCATTGACGGTGATTTTGCCTTTCCATTCGGCAGCCAGTGCTTCGGTGAGGCGGTGCACGCCGGCCTTCGAAGCAGCGTAAGCTCCCATTCCGGCGCCAGCCTGGAGCGCGCCCATTGCACCGATATTGACGATCCGCCCTGAACCCGAGGTCGCAAGATATGGGATCGCCGACCGCGAGGCGTTCAGCGCAGTGGTGACGTTGAGGGCAAACATGCGTTGCCAGGTCTTTGGATCGCCCTCGGCGACGGTCTCGAACGCGAAAGCGCCCGCCACATTGATCAACGCGTCAAGCTTGCCGAAATGCGCGTGCGCTGCGTCCATCGCCTTCTTGGCCTGCGCGGCGTCCGTCAAATCGACGTGGCCGAGCTCGAGCCGGTTGGCCGCCGCCGCAGCTTGCGGCTCCGCCTGGCCAAGACTTGCGACACGCCCACCCCGTGCCAGTGCTACTGCGACGACGATCCTGCCGAGTGCCCCCGAGGCCCCGCTCACGACAATGACTTTTCCGTCCATGATGAACCTCCGGGCCAACGCGAATGACACACTACCGCGAGACGAAAATTATTTGCAACGC
>Ga0306925_10000473_pt1 | contig 28976 bp, 36 predicted proteins | sample flu12Cox44000176_FD_203755 | JGI IMG/M metagenome (GOLD analysis project Ga0306925, IMG submission 203755) | Lab enrichment of tropical soil microbial communities from Luquillo Experimental Forest, Puerto Rico - flux8day.12C.oxic.44.000.176 (v2)... | ecosystem: Environmental > Terrestrial >... | reverse complement strand
ATCTGCCGGATCGGCCGCAACGGATGATCCTTTGGAACCCGCGCCTCGCAGCTCACGTAGCTGAACAGCACGTCGCTCTTGACATCCCAACCGCGCATCGGACGTCCCCACATCTCGTCACGCGACATGACTTATAACCCAATATCTGGACCAATAGGCCGACTTTTTCCGAATCCTGTTAGGGAGATTACGTACGTAAAACTACGTATCGCTTATAGACCCCAGCGCCGCACGAACCAGGTCTTGACCAGGTGGGCCAAAATACAATAGCCAAGAATGATGGCGAAAACGGCAGGCCAGTAAAGGTCTGGCAACGGCACAAACCCCAGCGTCGAGCCCAGTGGGGAATAGGGAAGGAGCGCGCCGGCACCAGCCACCAGGATCGTCGTCGCGATCAGTGAATTGCTGGCACGGCTTTGAAAAAAGGGAATTTTTGCGGTGCGGATGATGTGAATGACCAATGTCTGCGTCAGCAACGACTCGACGAACCACCCCGTCTGAAATAACGGAGGATTGGTCCAGCCGCCGAACGCGAGAAGCAATGTCGCATAGGTGACGTAGTCGAAAATTGAGCTGATCGGCCCGAGGAACAGCATGAATTTGGTGATATCGCCGATGTCCCAGCGTCTGGGTGCAGCGATGTACTCATTATCGACATTATCGGTCGGGATCGTCGTCTGTGAAAAATCGTAGAGGAGATTATTGGTCAGCACCTGTATCGGTGCCATTGGCAGGAACGGCAGGAAAATGCTCGCCCCGAGTACACTGAACATGTTTCCGAAATTCGAGCTGCCTCCCATCTTTATGTATTTGACAATGTTGCCAAAACTCTTGCGGCCTTCGAACACCCCATCTGACAACACCATAAGGCTTTTCTCGAGGAGGATGATGTCGGCGGATTCCTTGGCAATGTCGACGGCGGTATCGACCGAAATCCCGACATCGGCGCTCTTCAGCGCGGGGCCGTCATTGATCCCGTCGCCGAGAAAGCCGACGACATGTCCGGCCAGGTGTAGAGCTTCGATGATCCGGGACTTTTGCGCAGGTGACACCTTGGCGCACACCGTAACGGTTTCGAGGCGCTGCGCCAATTTCGGGTCGGTCAGTTTGTCCACGTCACTGCCGAGGAGGACATCGTCGGTCAGGACGCCAACCTCACGGCAGATCTTGCGGGCGATGATGTCGTTGTCGCCCGTGAGGATTTTAACGTCCACCCCGGAGTGTGCCAGCGCGGCGATCGCTGTCCTGGCGCTCTCCTTCGGCGGATCGAGGAAGGCGATATAACCGAGTAGAATCAGGTCGCTTTCGTCCGCTGTGTGATAAGCTGGTCGGGGATTGGGGAAATCCTTATACGCGACAGCAATCACCCGAAATCCATCGGCATTGAGCCTTGCCGTCTGTTGCTGCATCCGCTCGAGGTGGCTTGCGTCGAGCACGGCCACATCGCCGTCCGTCGCATAATGTGTGCAAGCGGCAAATACTTCCTCGACTGCGCCTTTGCAGATCAACAGGTGTTTCTTTTCCTCAGTCTCCAGGACGACCCACATGCGCCGCCGCGAGAAATCGAAGGGAAGCTCGTCGATTTTTTCGAAGCGATGCTCGAGCTGGACATGTTCCTTCATCTCGACGTGGTCGAGCACGGCAATGTCCAGGAGGTTTTTTAAGCCGAACTGAAAATGACTGTTGAGATAGGCGTATTCGAGGACGCGGTTCGATTCCTGGCCATGCAGATCATAATGATGCATCAGGATGATCTTGTCCTGGGTTAGCGTACCTGTCTTTGTCGGTGCACAGGACGTCGGTGCACAGGACATCCATCGCCCCGAAGTTCTGGATCGAATTGAGGCGCTTGACGATCACCCGCTTGCGCGACATCGCGATGGCCCCCTTCGCCAGATTGACGGTCACGATCATCGGCAGCATTTCGGGTGTCAGGCCGACGGCGACGGCGAGCGCGAACATCAGCGCCTCTAACCAATCACCCTTGGTCACGCCGTTGATAATAAAGACGCTCGGCACCATGACTGCCATGAAGCGGATCATCAGCCAGGTAAAGCGCGTGATCCCCTTGTCGAAGCTGGTGGCAGCACGCTGCCGTACCAGCATTCCGGCAAGCTCGCCGAAATAGGTCGCCGCACCGGATTGGACGACGACCGCGGTTCCAGCACCGCTCAGCACATTGCTGCCCATGAAGCAAATATTGGACAAATCGGTCGGCGCCCCCCCGCGGCCGTGAACTGCTGCCGCGGATTTTTCGACCGGCATCGCTTCCCCGGTCAGCGCCGCTTCGTTCAGGAATAGGTCCTTGGCCGCCAGCAGCCGCAGATCGGCCGGGATCAGGTCCCCCGCCGACAGCTTCACGACATCCCCGGAAACGAGCTCTTCGATCGGGACTTCCAGGGTCTGCTCGCCGGCCCCGGTGCGGCGCAGAACGGTCGCGGTGGTTCGTACCATTGCGCGAAGCTTGGCGGCGGCGTTGTTCGAGCGATGCTCTTGCGCAAAGGCAAGAGAGACGCTCAGCAGCACCATCACAGCAATCACCGCGGCCGCCCGCTAGTCGCCGAGAAAATAAGACGCTGCCGCGAGAGACAGCAGCAGGAAATTGAGGGGTTCTTGATGCGCCCCATCAATTCTTCGACGAGGCTCTGCTGGCGCTCGTGAGCGACAAGGTTGGGCCCGAACGCAGACAGTCTTTGTGCTGCCGCCTCTGTAGTCACACCCTCGGAGGTCGTACCGAGCTGTTGCAGCAGCTCGTCAGGTTCCGCGGCGGCGGCGTCGATCAACCGCTGGGCAATCGCCGCGTCGTGATGGTGATGCGAAGCAGGCGGGCGCCGGGAGTCCCGCCACCATAGGCTCGACAAGGCTGCAGCGCCGTTCACGATCGGCGCCTACCGAAGCGTCTCGATGTAGCCGATGAGATCGTCGATCTCGGCGCGCGTCAGGGCGAGATCCGGCATCGCACGTGAGGGTGCGACAGAAACGCGCGAAGCTGGTCGGCCATCATTCCGCTTCGTGCGATTGCCTGAAAGCTCGGTGGCCCTTGCGGAACGGCACCGGGCGGATTGCCGCCGATGACATGACAATTGGCACACCATTGCCGCGCGAGTTGCGCGCCTTTCTCAACGTCCGCCCGGACGGCATGCGGGACCAGGGCAAGCACCGATAGCGTCAGCAGGGTGCACAAAGCTCGATCAAGCATTGTTTGTCACTCGCTTCTCTCGCGGCTCGATGGCGGCGGTAGCTTCTTTGCCGCTTCGCTGGGCTCCATGCGATGCGTTTCGTCGAGCGGATCGCGTGCGGTTAGCGACCTGGCGAGTTCGGCGAGGATCCCCGCCAGAAGCCCATAGTGCAGATGGACCATCGCCTCACGCCGATCCCCGCCCGGCCGCACCAGTCTGATGGCGACGCCATCCGTGTCGGCGTAGGCGTCGAATTGTAGTGCCGGCTAAAACTGCCCATGTAGGCCTTGTCCGGGAAATCGACCGAGACCTCGGCTTTGTAGGCAATCGGATGCGGTGACATCTCTCGGCTCCCTATTAAAATTCGACAAAATCTAGCGCGGCATATAGGTGGGCACTGACCGCATATGATTCTCAACACGCCGCACCCCGGGGGTATTCTCGGCCAGCAGAACGAGTGCCCGCCTTTCGCGGTCGGACAAGTAGGACGACCACAAATGGACGACGCCGTCTTTAAAGGTGACATTCGCGGGCGAAACCTCGGCCCATTTCTGCGCCTTCAGCTCGGCCAGCAGCTTGTCACGGATTGCGCGGTCATCAGCCTCGGTGACGCTGGGCGGCCCATTGATCGTCATCGCCAGGGCTCGTACAAGGTTAGCCCGGCTCACAATCCCCACGAGCTTGCCATCGCGCAGGACCGGCACCCGCTTGATTCGGTGGGTTTCGAGCAGAACGGCAATATCGGCAACTGCGGACTGCTCGATAACCGAGATGACGCCCCGCGTCATGACCTCTCCCACCTTGCCGCTATGCGACTTGATGTACTCTGCGGCTAGTTAGTCGGTTGAGGTCCCCGTCTCGAGCCACCACGAGCGCCGCCGTTCGGTTCCAGTTTCGGCCCGGTGCAACAGATCTCCTTCGCTGAGCATGCCAATAACCCGGTCGTCCTTATCGATGACGGGGACTGCGCTTATTCCTTGCTCAGCCAGCAGCTTTGCGGCTTCCGGCACAGTCGCGTTTTCGCCAACCGTGATCACCTTGGTCGTCATAACGTCCATCGCGCGCATCGGAATGCCTCGAGGCTAGTTTAAGCCCAGATCACTGCGTCTCGCATTGAGCCAGATCAAACCCGCGGGGGATGTGTTCGTTCAAACGACGCGGTTACTGGGGCCTGCGAACGAGCGATCAGGCGCGTCTTTCCGTTTCAATTCTTGAATTTTCCGGCCGAGTTGCTCGGCGCGACTATCGGGAAGTTCGTTGCGCGCCGCCGGAAACATCCTGTTCTCCTCGTTGATTACGTGTTGCTGCACGAGATCCTTAAGCTCGGCGACTCTCTCCAGGGTAACTCTGATATCTCCTATAGGATCGCGTCGAATTCTGTGGGCTCCTCGAACGCCACGTTCACGAGTTCGCCCGCGATCGGAAACTTGTCAATCTCCGGATAAAATACGGTCTCTTCGAGTATCTCATGAGCTTCCAGCTTCTCTCGCAGAGTGCTAAATAACAGTTCTCGCCGTTCGGCCTCACTTACGTTAGTCTTCTCAATATTACTTAAGATTTGCCATATCGTTTGGTGATCCTGCAGCAGAGTTTGATAGACGTCCATGTGACCACCTCGTTCAACAGCACAGTCTTCGCCTGGCCCGCTGTTTCGAAACTTAATTATACTAGAGCGTCTGCCCCCGGCTTTGATCCAGATCAATGGCAAGCGGCGGAGGATCAGTCTTGTAGAGAAGCGATGTATGACCCCGCTCAATGCGGGGCATCAAAAGGCGTGAGTTAGCAGACATTCGAGCAAAGCGAGACTGATAACGCCATTACGGGCCGAAAAACGGTCGGGCCTCATGAGGAATATGGGCTTAGCCAGGCCCAACTTTGATCCAAATCAATGATGCTGCAGTGTTCGAGACTAGCCTTGCCTATCGCACGAAGGAGGGTCGCATGAGGGCGATCGATGTAATGACCAGCCAAATCGTGACGGCCACGCCGCAAACGACCGTCCAAGACGCGGCGAAGCTGATGATCAACAATCGCATCAGCGGTCTTCCCATTGTAGATGAGGATCGGCAGCTTGTCGGCATCATCACCGAAGGCGACTTATTGCGCCGGGCCGAAACCGGTACCGAGCGCCAGCGCTCAAGCTGGAGCGAGTGGTTCTCGCCGAATTCTCGTTTGGCCGGTGAATACATCAAGTCCCATGCGCGACGGCTCGCTGATATAATGACCCGCGACGTGGTTAGCGTCGGCCAATTGGCGACTCTCGGTGAAATAGCCGATCTAATGGAGGCCAGAAGCATCAAGCGCGTGCCGGTCCTGCATGACGGCAAGCTGGCCGGGATCGTCAGCCGTGCTGATCTCCTACGAGTATTGGCCAGCGGCGGAGCCAATTCATCTGAAGATGACCGGGACGGCCCGATACGCAGCCGTTTGTTAGCCGAGCTGCGCAAGCAGAGATGTGTAAATTGTAGCGAATCGGAAATTGTGGTCTCGGACGGCATCGTCCATTTGTGGGGCGTCGTCGGATCGGAGGAAGAACGCAGGGCGCTGCGTGTTGCGGCCGAAAATATCCCCGGTGTCCGAGGCGTTGAGGATCATTCGGTAACCGGGCCGCTCCGCCCAGGGCCACTGTTTCCGGCGATTTGACACGAGCAACCGTGTGGAGCTAGATTTTAGCGGTCCAATTGACGCGTACGAAGTATCCGCCTTCATCGCAATCCTCATTGAGGCTGCCGTGGAAGGCGCGTTCGACGGCTTCGCCGATCCGGCGCGGCAGGTGGATGTCTGTCGTGTTGATGACAATCCCGTCAGCATCCTCGTCGATCGAGATAATGCGGTTGAGCGGATGCTCGCTCTTTTCGGCTTCCTCTTGATGGCGCGCTAAACGAACGATGTCGTCCTTCTGTTGGCGTTCGACGGCGCCGCGCAATTCGACGACGCCGGCCGGAAACTTGTCGCTGATGCGCCGGCAGGCTGGACAAAGCGCTTTCTGGCCGCTCCTGGGTCTGGCCCCCCCACTGCCAGCGTCCCTTGTGATAGACTGCGCCGCATTGTCGGCAGATGGTGTCGTCCTCCAGCTTTTGTTGCTGCTGATACGGATCCAGGATGTGATCTTCCTGGGCATGTCCAGCGATCCGGCGAACGGCAGCAAGCCCGCGAGGGCGCAAGTTCGCTTGCTTCATTTGAAATCCCATTCAGAAGTTGACGCTGGCCGAACCCGGCGGGTGTTGAGCGATGTCCTCGCTTGTCCCGAGGTGTGGCGGCGTGAACCCGGCCATCGGCGCATGGGCAGCGTACAACTGGTCCCAGAGCTGACGAATGCTGTCGTGCGTCGCTTGGTGAATGAACACATGTCCTTGTTGATCAAAGCCAAATAGCGTCGCTTCCGGATCGTTGCGGATCGTCTGAAACGCCTGATTGATGGCAGTGAAGCAATCGACGAGCCGATCGCCATCGCCAAGCCGCCTGTGGCGTAAGATATCGGCGACGCTGAGGGGATGGAGTGGCGCCGCGCCGTGGCTATTTGGCATATCGCGGGCCAATTCGAAGAAAACCTGCGACAAGAGAAAATTGCCTTTGATCATTTCGAAAAGCTGCAACGCCTCCTGTAGCAGGCAGGTCGCAAGCGCAGCCGCATGAACTTGTGAGGGGTCGTGGTCAGACCTGTTCAGGACGGCAAGCGCCGCCGTGATTTCGCGCTCGATCCAGCGCCGCACCTCGGGCGGGGCGGACCTCATCTGTTCAACGGAAAACGTAAAGCTGGTCATATGAATACCCCTTTCCTGATGCGTTTCGCAGCTGCATTTGCGCGTGGCAAACCACCGTGCTCATTGATGCACATCAATCGATAAGCACGGCGCAGCGGGCACCCACCGGTACGAGCGGCGTTCAGTCCTGCCATAAAATTAAGGGAAGCTCGGCGGGAACAGCCGCTCCGGTACAGCGGGGAATAATTCGCACCGTGTATTCCTCCGCCGGCCGGCTTGCCGGCGCTGACCCGGTGTAGGTCCCGGCAGACGACGGGGCGGAGGAGAGTTCGCCGACGAAGGGCGGCACGCCAGCGCGCGGCTCGGCATAAAGCTGAACCGCCACATCCTGCGCTGCGATCCCGCCGAGATCCACCGCGACAGAGAAGGACCAGGTTGGGCCGTCGCGGCTAACGGTTTTCACCCCGATGTGGAGATCTGACCAGTGCCGCCGTAGGCGAAGCTCCCAGCACTGCATCTCGCGGGCAGGCTCGCCCCCGTTGGCCATCCGTCTGCGGAGCTCGGCGGCGCCTGCCAAGTAATACTGCTCGACATATTCGCGCGCCATGCGGCTGCTGCTAAAGGTCGGCGCGAGTACCGCCATACTCCGCCGCACGCGCTCGAGCCATTGCCGCGGTATCCCTGCCGCGTCGCGAGCATAAAATTCCGGCACGACCTCTTGCTCGAGGATCGAATAGAGCGCGTCGGCGTCCGGGGCGTCTCGCTCGCCCTCCGGGCATTCGCGACCATCGCCGATCGCCCAACCCAGGTCCGCGGCGTACGCCTCGTCCCACCAGCCGTCGCGCTCAGAAAGGTTAAGGCCACCATTTACGAGGACTTTCATGCCGCTCGTCCCGCACGCTTCCCACGGTCGGCGCGGGGTGTTGATCCAGACATCGACGCCCTGCACCAGCTCCTGGGCGAGCGCGATGTCATAGTCCTCGAGGAATACGACGCGCCGGCGGAACTCGGGTTGCTGAGCGATCTCGATCCAGTCGCGGATCATTTTCTTTCCTTCAAGGTCAGCCGGATGGGCCTTGCCGGCGAGGACCAGCTGGACAGGCCGTACCGGGTCGTTTAGCAACCGCGCCAGCCGTGCCGGATCCCGCAGCAGCAGGTTCGGGCGCTTATAACCGGTGAAACGACGCGCGAAGCCGAGCATCAGTGCGTTCGGATCAAGCACGTTTGCGGCTTCATCCACAGCCTCGGGAGGATCACCGCGGCTAGCGAGCTGCCGAACCAGGCGCATTCGCACCTTTTGGATCAAAACCTGCCGGTCCTCACTGGCCATGGTCCACAGCTGCTCGTCAGAAATACTGGAAACCAAAGCGGAGAGTGTGTCGGGCATGCCGCGCCAGCGTTCCTTGCCACAGGCGGTCGTCCACAAATCGTCAGCCGACGGCGAGTCCCAGCTGGGGACATGCACGCTGTTGGTCACGTGGCCGACCGGAACCTCGCTCTCCGGCCAGCGCGGAAAGAGGGGCTGGAAAATCCTGCGGCTGACCGCGCCGTGCAACCGGCTGACACCAAAGGTCGCGAGCGATCCGCGCATTGCCAGATAGGCCATGTTGAACGGCTCGTCGCTATTCGGGCGGGCTCGCCCCAGCGCCAGCAATTCACTTAATTCAATGCCAGTTTCAGTAAGGAACGACCCGAGATACCGGGCATATTTGGGGAGCACCTCGGCCGGAAAACGGTCGAAGGCGGCGGCGACTGGAGTGTGGGTCGTGAACACATTGCCGGGCCGGGTTGCCCACAACGCCTCCCAAAAAGAAAGGCCCGAGCGCCGCATATAGGACCGCGCCCGTTCGAGTACGGCAAACGCCGCATGGCCTTCGTTCATGTGAAAGATTTCAATATCCGGTGCGAGCGCCTCGACCACGCGCCAGCCCCCGACGCCGAGTATGATCTCCTGCAAAAGGCGGATCTCCGTCCCGGTAGCATAGAGTTTTCCGGTGATACCCCGATCAGCCGGGCTGTTAAGCGGATCGTTGGCATCGAGAAGATAGAGTTGGACACGCCCGACCAGCGCCTGCCAGACCCGCAGCTGGACGACGCGCCCGGGCAGGTCCAGGTGAATGTGGAGCCATGCCCCATCCGGCCCTTGTGCTGGCCGGATCGGCATCGAGCCCGGGTCGTTGAACGGGAAGGCTTCTTGCTGCGCACCGGTGGCGTCGATGAACTGCCGGAAATAACCCTCTTGGTACAACAGCCCGATGCCGATCACCGGCAGGCCGAGATCGCTGGCGGTTTTCATAAAATCGCCGGCCAGGATACCGAGCCCGCCGGCATAGAGCGGCAATGCCTCGCCGAGGCCGAATTCCATGCTGAAATACGCAACACCCGACAGGGTGGCTATGCCGTGCGCCGATGCGAACCAGCCCGGTGTCTCGAGATACTCTCGCCGAGCCCGGGTGAGCCGTTCGAGTTCGGCGATGAACAAGCGATCTGTGGCAAGCGCCCGCAGCCGCTCGGCCGAACTATCCTGGAGGATCGTCCAGGGATTTTGCGTGCGGCGCCAAGCCTCCGCATCTACCCGCTGCCACAAGGCATCCGCCTGGTGGCTCCAGGTCCAGCGCAGGTCGAGCGCGAGCTCGCCAAGCGCATCCGATAGATCATGAGGGCTGATGACATCCATCGGTCAGTGCGACGAGCGATTGCAACGCCCGGAATAATTACTGTTGTACGAACGGGGCGCGTTGATCTAGATCAATACGTCCATTGTGGTGCGCGGGTAGGCTTCATTAGGTCGTAGAGGAGGGGCTCAGATGCAGGGATCACGCGATTAATTTTTCTGCAATACGGCGGCGAGATCCGGGAATCCTTGATCATGATCGAGGGCGACGACGGAAGCTTCGAACTGCTCGCACATGGTTGGCTCGCCGGCAAGGATGGCGATGAGAGTACCGCTGTCGCTCTCGTCCGAAGCCGCAATACCGATCGCGTACACCTGCTCGTCCGCAAGACCGATCGCGAGCCCGGCACATATACCACTGGCATCGGATCGGGAGCGATTCACTCCGCCGCCTGCAGGATCGCATTGTTAGGCTCCGGGGCGCGGCCGCACCTGATGTGACGCGCTGCTCCGACTGGATCGTCAATGCATCAGAAAAGCCGGCGACAACGATCAACGCAGCAGCCCGCGCCGATTGATCCCCATTAGCCGATTGATCCCCACTAAGAAAAGCAGCGTTGCGGCGGGGATTGCGCCGGCGGCCCCCGGATCCCGGCGTTAGGCAACCGCGCCGGAGACTCGCCGGAAGCGAAGCAAGGCCAGCCACAGAAAGACCCCGCCGATCAATGCGACAATTACGAATTGTGGCCAAACCACAGCAAACCCGGCGCCGCGATAAAGGATCGCCTGCGCGAGCGAGACGAAATGCGTCGAGGGTGATGCCTCCATGATCGTCGCCAGCCAGGGCGGCATGCTTTCGAGCGGCGTGTTGCTGCCGGAGAGCATGTTCATCGGCAGAAAGACCAGCAGATAGAGCGGGCGAGCTGAGGCATCGACCGCGCGATCGTCCCGAGGAAAATGCCGATCGTGGTAGCAAAAAACAGGTAGACCGCGGCGCCGATCAGGAACAGCGGTATCGACCCTGCGATCGGAACACGAGCAGTCCGTGTACAACGAGGCGTAGCGAAAGGCCGACGGCCACGACGATGACGAGGCCATTCGCCCAGATCTTTGACATCGCGATCTCGAACGGGGTCAGCGGCATCGCCAGGAGATGGTCCATTGTTCCGTGCGTTCGCGGACAACGGCCGCCCCCGCCAGGATGATCGCAAGCATCGTGATGCTGTTGATGATGCCCATCACACTGGTGAACCACGCGGTTGTGACGTTCGGGTTGAAGGCGATGCGCACGAGCAGGTTGACCTGCGACAGCGGATTGCCATCGCGCCGCGAGAGAAAGTCGCTGATCTCGGTCATGATTATCTGCTGCGCGTAGTCGGCCCCTAGCCCCGCCTGCACCATCGCGGTTGCATCGACATTCAGCTGGATCGAGGGTTGGCGCCTGCCGAGAACATCGCGCTGAAAATTCGGCGGGAGGTCGATCACGAATGTATATCGTCCGCTATTCATCAACGGGACGATGTCGCGCTCGGCGATCGACTGAGGCATTTGGAAATAGGGAGGCGGAAAGGCGTGTGCGATGCGGCGCGACAATTCCGAATGATCCTCGTCGACAATGGCGATCGACGCATTGCGCACTTCCTGCGAGCTGCTTTGCGCCTGCGCGATAATGGCGGGCGAGAACGCATAGATCACCAGCCCGAGCAGCACGAAATCGTTGAGGAAGCTGCGTAACTCTTTGGTGCCGAGCCAAAAGATGTTTGCGAGTGCTCGCATTAGCGCTCCTGCCTCCGCAGCAACAGCAGGCTCAGAAGCGTCAGGGCCGGGATGAAAACCGCGAGCGCCGCCAGTTTTGGGGCAAGATCGGAGAAGCCGAGCCCCTTCGTAAAGGTGCCGACACTGACCGGCAGAAAATAAGTCATCGGAAACAGGCGGCCCATGATCTGCGCCATTCCCGAGAGTGCAGAGACCGGGACCATCATGCCGGCAAACATCGTTGCCGGCAGTACTGTCAGAATGGCTGTGCCAAAGAGCGCGGCAATCTGGGTGTGGGCAAAGGCCGAGATCAGCATGCCGTACGCCGTGGTCACGGCGACATAGATCAATGTCCCCAGCAGCAATGTCGGAAAGCTTCCCTTAAGCGGCACCTCGAAGACGAGCAGCGCCATCACAAACATCAATAGAAAGTTGACCATCCCTACCGCGATGTAGGGCAACTGCTTGCCGACGAGGAACTCGACCCGCGTAACCGGGGTCACGTACAGGTTGGTAATCGAGCCAAGTTCTTTTTCGCGCACGATCGCGAGTGCCATCAAAATCGCCGGGAACAGCGCCAGCTCCATTGCCATTGTCGACGGCACCATCGCATAGACGCTGTCAAAATCCTGGTTGTACTTGAACCTGATCGCGATATTGGCCGGTGGCCACGTTGTTCCCAGTGACGTCTTCACCGCCGGATCGGCGAGATACAATTGGTGCATGCCCTGGAGATAGCCGCGGATCGTCTGGGCAACGAACGGCCTTGCGCCATCCACCCAGGCGGCAACCCACACCGGCCGCCCGCGCGCGATATCACGACCAAAGCGGGGCGGGATTTCGATGCCGACACTGATGCCCCCGTTCCCGAGCCGCCGCTCGAGATCGGCATAATCGGCAAGCGCGGGTTTTTCGAGAAAGTAGGGCGAGCCGTGCATCTCCTCTAGATAGGCCCGGCTCTCGTGGCTCTGGTCGCGGTCCAGCACGGCAAAGGTTAGATTGTTGACGTCGGTCGAGATGCCGAAGCCAAAACCAGCATCAGGAAAGTCGTACCGAACAGCGCAAAGCCGAGCCGAATCGGGTCGCGCAAAAGTTCTAGCGATTCGCGGATCGTGCAGGAAAATAGACGCTGAATACTGAACGACCGCTCCACAGAATTAGTACCAGATCTCCGATGTGCCCCCAACGTAGTCTCTGCCAGTGCGGCGACAGCATGCGTTTTCGCGGCCTCTTCGAGGTAGGCAATGAACGCATCCTCGAGTGTCGTGACGCCGCGCGCCTCGACCAGACCAGCCGGGGTATCGATTGCCAGAACCCGTCCTGAATCCATCAGTGCAATGCGGTCGCAACGCTGGCTTCATTCATGAAATGGGTCGAGACAAAGATCGTCACACCCTGATCGCGCGACAATTCGACCAGCAATTCCCAAAACCGGTCACGCGCCAGTGGGTCGACACCCGACGTCGGCTCGTCGAGGATCAGCATCTCGGGCTGGTGGACGACGGCGACTACGAGCGAGAGCCGCTGGCGGATTTCGAGCGGTAGATCGACGGCGCGCTGGCCGACGTGGCCTGTAAGGCCGAAGCGGTCGATCAATTCGGCAATACGGAGCTTGGCCTTGCGCGCCGGTAGGTGGTACAGGCGCGCATGAAGATCGAGGTTCTGGCGGACCGTCAGTTCTGTGTAGAGCGAGAAGGATTAGGACATATAGCCGACGCGATTGCGCGAGTTCAGGTCGCGTGCGTCGATCGGACGGCCGAACAGTAGCGCTTCGCCGTCGCTGGCCGGCAACAACCCGGTCAGCATCTTCATCGTTGTGGTCTTCCCGCAGCCATTCGATCCGACAAAGCCGAAAATCTCGCCGCGTTCGATGGTGAAGCTCACGTGGTCGACAGCGGTGAAATCGCCGAACCGGCAGGTGAGTCCGCGCGCTGCGATTACTGGCTCAGTACCGATGATGCTGCGGGATGGAATGTGCAGTCTCCGATGACCGCCACGCTGCTGTTCGGGCAAGAGTGCAATGAATGCGTGCGTCCTCGATGGCTCGCGTTCCAGTTTGCGCCCTGAGTTGCGCCGGGGCACCGGCCGCCAGCACTCTTCCGGCGTTCATCGCGACGAGCCAATCGAACTGCTCGGCTTCTTCCATATACGCGGTCGCGACACCGATGCTCATGGCTCGGCGGCGCGACCGGATCCGATCGATCAGCTTCCAGAATTGGCGCCGCGAGAGCGGGTCGACCCCAATCGTGGGTTCGTCGAGTATCATAAGATCGGGATCGTGGATCAGCGAGCAGCAAAGGCGAGCTTTTGCCGCATTCCACCCGACAGTTTCTTTGTCGGACGGTCAGCGAAAGGGGCGAGCCCGGTGCCGATGAGAAGCTCAGCGATGCGCTGCTTGCGCTCGGAACGTGATTGCCGAAATAAGCGACTGAAAAACTCCATACTTTCACGCACGCTGAGATCGGGGTAAAGGTTCTTGCCGAGGCCCTGCGGCATATAAGCGATGCGCCGGCACACAGCGGCGCGGTGCGCAGCATCCGCGATATCGCCGTCGAGAACGCAGACCTTTCCCTATTGGATCTGCCGCGCGCCGGCAACAATGCCCAGCATTGTCGATTTGCCGACACCGTCGGGGCCGATCAGCCCGACCGTGCAGCCGGCCGGCAGCGCAAGCGTGACGCTGTCGAGTGCTGCTATCTTGCCGTAGCGATGCGTGACGTTGTTGAGGCGCGCGATCGCTTCGCGATCCTCGATCATGGGGGCGCGCTTGCCTGCAGTTTGGGCGGCCAGACCATCAAGGGATCGGTGCGCAGATGAGCCATCCCAGGCAGCCCACTTCTGACGAGTTCCGCGCGACCGCGCAGCCGTTCGGGATCGATCCGCACCCGGATGCGAAACATCAGCTTGTCGCGTTCGTCTTTAGTCTCGACAGTCTTCGGTGTGAACTGAGCCTGGCTGGAGACGAACACGACCTTGGCCGGTATTACGTGAGGCGGATAAGCGTCGAGCACGATGCGGGCCTCGGAGCCGAGCCTGACCCGGCCGGCATCAGCGGTCGGCAGGTAGATGTCCATGTAGACGTAAGACGTGTCGAGCATCGTAAACACTTTGCCGCCCGCCGGCAGGACTTCACCCACATTCGCAACTCGGTACTGGATGCGCCCGTCGCGAGGCGCGACGAGGGAATTGTCGAGGATGTTGATCCGATAGAGTTCGACATCGTGGGTGGCGGCATCGAGTGCGTGTTGCGCCTCGGCAACCTTGTGGGTCGCCGCAGTTTGCGCGGCGACCGCCCCGTCCATCTGTTGCCGCCGCTGATCGAGCAGCTCGACGGTGGCGAAGCCCTTCGGCACCAGGGTACTGGTGCGGTCGAGTTCCTGTTGTGCGAGCTTGACCTGGGTCTGCTGCTGCACGAGGTTCGCCTTCGCCTCGTCGAGCGGGCGCTGCGCCTGACTCACCAGCGCCTCGGACTTTTTCAGCGAAGCCTAGGGATTTGCCGGGATCGGGCACCAATCCGGAACGATTCGCGCAATCGGTCACTGCTATGTCCGACGGCCGTCTCAAGGTGACGGTCTATCCGGACGGCAGCCTCGTCCGCGCGCTCGAGGTCTTTGATGCCGTCTCCGCCGGCGCCGCCGACATGTATTTCACCGACGAAAAGTATTTTCAGGGGAAATCGCCGGCGCTGAATTTCTTCTCGGCAGTGCCATACGGTTTGGCCACCGACGAATTTCATGCGTGGGTCCTGGCGGCGGGCAGGCGCTGTGGGACGAGGTCGACGCACAGTTCAACATCAAGCCGCCGATGTTGCAAGGCACCGGCGTGCAGATGGGTGGGTGGTTCAACAAGGAGGTTAATACTCCGGAGGATTTCAAGGGGCTGCGCTATCGGATGCCGGAACTCGGAGCCGAGGTCTTGCGCCGCATGGGCGCTACGGTCGTGCTCACCGCAGCCGCCGATATCGCCAGCGCGCTCAAATCCGGCGCCATTGATGGCGCCGAGTTCGTCGGACCCTGGACGGATATCTGGCTGGGGCTCAACGAGGCAGCCGACTACTATTATTACCCGGGGTTCCATGAGCCCGGTTCAATGCGACGCTCGGCATCAACAAGACTCTTTGGAACAGGCTGGGGGCCTCCGAGCGGGCATTGATCGAGGCTGCGGCGCAGGCCGAAACTACTCGGTCACTCGCCGAATTCAATGCCGAAAACGTGAAGTCGCTCAAATTTCTGCGCGCGAGCGAGCGCATCAAGATTCGGCGCTTCAGTGACGAACTTATCAAGACGTTCGGGAAGCTCAGCAAGGGGGTGCTCGCCGATACCGCGGCCAAGGATCCGCTGAGCCGTAAGGTTTACGACAGCTACATGGCCTTTCTCGCCGGTGTCATGGATTGGGGCGAATTGTCGGAAACCGCCTACCGCGACACCCGTCGGCTGGCGCTGGCATAGCGGAGAACACGATGACCACACGCCGCCGCGAGGTGCTGCTGGGCGGGAGCGCTATTGCTGCCACTACCGGAAGCCTGCCGGCACCGGCAATCGCGCAAGGCATCAAAGAGCTCAAGATGGTTACCAGCTGGCCCGAGAACTTGCCCGGGTCTAGCGAGTGGATCGGACCCTGCCCAGATACTGCGCTCGGGCTCGACAAGGCCGCAGACTATTATCATTATCCCGGCTTCCATGAGCCCGGCTCGAGTGGTACGCTTGGCGTCAACAAAGCGCTGTGGGACGGGCTCACGACATCTGAGCGCGCGCAGCTTGAGGCCGCGGCCCAGGCAGAAATCAGCCAGTCCCTCGCCGAGTTCAATGCCGAGAACGTCAAGGCACCGAAACTGCTGCGCGCCGACCCACGCATCAAGATCCTGCGCTTCAATGACGAATTGATCAAGACATTCGGCAAGCTCAGCAAAGAGGTACTCGCCGACACCGCCGCCAAGGATCCACCGACCCGCAAGGTTTACGACAGCTACAGGACGTGCCTCGCCGGTGTCATGGATTGGGGCGAGCTATCGGAAACCGGTTACCGCGACACCCAGCGGCTAGCGCTGGGATAGGGCCTTGAACGAAGTGTTACCAAGTGGTTCGTTATTCCTGCGAAGGCGGGAATCTAGAGATCCAGTGTTCCGACTGTTGCCTCTGGATCCCTGCCTGCGCCGGGGTGATGGTTTCCTATTATCGACGTTGCCGTCATTTTCCATTGGGAGAGCGCGATGACAACGCGACGCCGCGGCTTGCTGCTGGGCGCGACCGCTATTGCTGCCGCCAGCCGCCTGCCGACGCCAGCCATCGCGCAAGGGATCAAAGAACTCAAGCTGGTGACCGATTGGACCGACGACATGCCGGGCTGAAGGCCGGCGCGGAGCGAGTGGCGCAATCGATGATCGCCATTTCGGATGGTCGTCTGAAAGTCACGGTATATCCGGCAGACACTCTAGTGCGCGCTTTCGAGACTTTCGATGCGGTCTCTGCCGGCGTCGCCGACATGTACCATACCGACGAAGTTTATTTTCAGAGCAAGTCGCCGTCGCTCAATTTTCTTCGCCGCGGTTCCGTATGGTTTGACTGCCGACGAGCTGTCCTCGTGGATCCTCTTCGGCGGCGGTCAAGCGTTGTGGGACGAGGTCGACGCGCAGTTCAATGTCAAACCGCTGATGGCGACAAACAGCGGCACTCAGATGGGCGGATGGTTCACCCGGGAGGTCAACAGCCCGGAAGCTTTTAAAGGGTTGCGCTACCGGATGCCTGAGCTCGGTGCCGAAGTGTTGCGCCGGATGGGCGCGACCGTGGTAACGACACCCGGCGGTGAGATCGTCGGCGCGCTCAAATCCGGCGCAATCGACGCCAGCGAGCGGATCGGACCCTGGATGGACATCGCGCTCGGTCTCGACAAGGCCGCCGACTATTACTATTACCCGGGCTTCCACGAGCCCGGCACGAACTTTACGCTCGGGATCAACAAGACCCTTTGGGACGGACTGTCGGCTTCCGAGTGCGTGATTATCGAAGCGGCGGCACAGGCCGAGTCACTCGGTCGCTCGCCCAATTTAATTCCGAAAATGTGAAGGCACTCAAGCTCCTGCGAACCGACGGGCGGATCAAGATCCGCCGCTTTAGCGACGAGCTGATCAAGACGTTCGGCAAGCTCAGCAAAGAGGTCCTCGCCGACACCGCGGCAAAGGATCGGCTGACCCGCAGGGTCTACGGCGTTCCTTGCCGGTGTAATGGATTGGGGTGATCTGTCGGAAACTGGGTATCGCGACACCAGACGACTAGCTCTGGCCTAAAAAGAAAATCGCGATCACGAAATGCAACCGCGAATTGGTGATGGGGGCGACGGCTGCAGTGGCGGCTGCCGGCAGTTTGCCGTCGCCGGCGATCGCGCACGGCGTCAAAGAGCTGAAGATGGTCACCAGCTGGATCATCGAGCTGCAGCCCAGATGGGTGAGAGTGCGGATCGCTTGGCGCAGTCGATTACTGCAATGTCAGGCGGCCGGCTCGATGTGACGGTGTATCCGGCCAATACTTTAGCTCGCGCGTTCGAGACCTTCGAAGCCGTCTCCGCCGAGGCGGCCGACATGTATCATTCCGCCGACAACTATTTCGGCTCGAAGTCGCCGGCATCGGACTTGTATTTCGCCTTCCCCTACGGAATGACCGCTGACGAGCTGAATGCATGGATCGGCTTCGGCGGCGGCCAAGCGCTCTATGACGAAGTCGACGCGCCTTTCAATATCAAGCCGCTGTTCTGCATGAACACCGGGGTGCAGATGGGCGGGCGGTTCACCAAAGAGGTCAACACGGCCGAAGACTTCAAGGGGCTTGTGCTCTTGCATGCCGGGTCTCGGCCCCAAGGTATTGCGCCGCACGGGCGTCACCGTCGTGAGCATTCCGGGAGGAGAAATCATGACGGCGCTCAAATCCGGCGCCATTGACGCCAGCGAGTGGGTCGGACCTGGACCGTGGCTGGACACAAACGCGGCGGATTATTATTACTTTCCGGGCTTCCACGAGCGGACACGCCCGCCACCCTCGGCATCGGCGCGCCGGCCACATCCGTCGCCAGCCGCGAGACCTCGAGCTGCTCCTTGGCGCTGGTCGAGCGGCCCGGCCGCTCATCGCGCACGCGTTATCCAGCCGAACTGGCGCTCGATCTCGTCGACAAACTGCTCAATCCGTTGTGCCGCCGCGTCGGCCTTGTCCTGCTGCACGCGGACGAGAGCCCCTTTGTTCTCCTGATAGGAGAACCAGAAATCGAGCGCGCTGTTGACGACCAGTGCCACTCCGATCAGAACGATAAACAAGAGCGCGTATTTGCGCACTAAGGCGGCAACGCGGACGTGACACGGTGCCGGCCGCGCTGCCCTGCGCACCAAGCCATGACGAGGCCGCGGGTGGCGAGCTCTTCTCGGCTGCGCTTACCTAACCCCCTTGAGGGCGCGGGCGAGCAGTCGGATATGGTCCGATACGCCAATGTGCGGCATGATTCCCGAGCCTCGAAGCAGCGCAGCGATCGAGGAGCGACGAGCTTTAGGAGCGACAATACACCCTTGCCCTCCGACCTACCAGCGGTAGCGCGCAAGAAGGCCAGCGTCGCGATCGACGGGGATTGCTGCGTCGCTTCACTCCTCGCAATGACACGGAATTACGCGCAAGCGTACCTGATGCCTGTCGTTGCGACCCCCGGAACGGCCCGCCTGCGGCAGCGCCATGATTTTGCGCGGTCGATCACTCTCGATCACCTCGTCGGCGCGGACGAGCAATCGTTCGAAAAGCCAATTTGTGGCATGATTTCTGTGATCAAAGGGGCGCGACGCTCGAAGAGCGACAGGTTCCCACGAAAGACGATACACCCCTGCCCTTCGACCCCTCCAGCGGTACCGCCAAGGAAGGTCAGCGCCGCCTTCGATGGCCGATAGACCACTCAGATGGCGGCGATGCTCCCGCGGGCCTTCAGCCCACGGACCAGTTCAGGTCGTCAGATCCGGTCGACAATCGCAAGGCGGTCGAGATCAAGCGCCACCCGGAAGTCGGCGCTGGCCGCCGCTTTCTCCGGCTCCAGCGGGATCCCGGTCGCGTCAGCCACTCGGTCGATCGCGTTGAAGGGGCCGACTACACCCGCCGCGTCGACCAGTCCCAGCGGACCCAGCGCCGTCATCAGCGCGACGCGCGCTCGCGCGAGCGCGCCGTCGTCCTCGCCGATCACAGCTTCGGCAAAGGCGACCAGGTGGTCGCCCTCGGGAACGCCTCCGTCGCCGGCAAGAGCGCCGGTGACCGCCGCGAGATCGTAAGTCTTGTCGTAAGTCCGGCCACTCGCACGGAGCAGCATGGCATGACTGGTGGTTCAATAGAGGCATCGGTTGAGCGCTGAGACTCGCGCCGCCAACAGCTCGATCTGAGCGTGGCTGATCGCCTGGTACTCGCGCGAGAAATCGCGCATCGCTTCGCCGGGCAGGTATTGGTGGGTCACCAGGTCGAAAAAGCTGCGGACCTCGGCGGGTATTAGGCTCATCGCCTTCATAATGTTCGCCGGAAGGCGATCGCTCGGATAGATCGCAGCCTCGACCTCGCCCGCGTCGGCGGGCTCGACCCAGGGGACCCACGCGCCGCCCACTTTGGCGCCCGATGGCCGATAATGTGAGGGTGAACCCGGCACCGAGACCGGCAGCGGCAGCACCTCGAGGCCGAGGCCCCGCGCCATCGTATCAATCGCGACGGTGTGGGCGACCACGCTGACGATCTCGACGTATTGCTCCGCCGTGAGACCGCGGGCGATGACATCGCGATACCAGCCCTCGCCGAGGCGACCGGGATCGGTCCGCACGCGATGCGCCACTTCGACAACGATTTCGGCCAATTGGCCGAGGCTGTCATGGGTACCCTCGATCGAGAGGGGCGACAGCGCCTCCTTGCGTCGGCGACACAATTTGCACGAGGGAGCGAGGCGCGCCTCGGCGGCGATCGCAATACGCTCGGCCCCGTCCCACCGGGTTCCGGGCCGCGCGATCCGTGCCCACGCACGAGCGTGCGCCGCGGCCAGATCATCGCGGATCGGGAAGGGTGTCGAGGCGTAAAGATCGGTCATCGACAGCCCCTACGGTCGGCATGACAGGAAACTGGTGGTCGCAGTGCCCAGTGTCAACAAGCTTCGCCGTTGTTTCGCCGAGCCCGCCGCGGTTAGGTTATCGCCGACAGGCTCACGGATAGGAGCGACGATGGACGACACCAGCCAACTTCTCGAAGCCGACCGGCGCTATCTCGTCCACCCGCTACACTATCCCGACGATCACCGCCAGCCGTTGGTTGTCGTCGAGGGCCGCGGTGCCATGCTGCGCGACGCCGACGGCCGCGAATACATCGATGGGCTGTCGGGTCTGTGGAACGTCAATGTCGGGCACGGGCGGGCCGAGCTGGCCGATGCGGCGAGCGCGCAGATGCGGCGGATCGCCTTCGCCTCGGCCTATGTCGGCGCCACCAACGAGCCGGCGGTCCATCTCGCCGAGACGATCGTCGGACATGCCTACCCCAGTTCCGCCGCGGTCTATTTCACCACCGCCGGCGCCGAGTCGAATGAGTCGGCCTTCAAGTTCGCCCGCTATTACTGGAAGATCAAAGACAAGCCCGAGAAGACCAAGATCATCTCGCGTATCCACGCCTATCACGGCGTGACCCTGGCGGCGATGAGCGCCACCGGTATGGCGGCCTACCAGAAGATGTTCGGGCCCCTGGTGCCCGGGTTCGTCCAGGCAGCACCCCCCTACCCCTATCGCTGGGCCGGCAACGAGGAGCCTGGCATTGGTGCCGCCGACGCGGTCGAGAAAGCGATGCTCGCCGAGGGTCCGGACACCGTCGCCGCGGTCATCGCCGAGCCGGTGATGGGGGCGGGCGGCGTCATCGTCCCACCGGCCTCTTATTTCCCGCGGCTGCGCGAGATCTGTGACCGCCACGACGTCCTGCTGATCGCCGACGAGGTGATCACCGGCTTCGGCCGCACTGGCAAATGGTTCGCACTCGGCCGTTGGGGGGTCGAGCCCGACCTCGTCTCCTTCGCCAAGGGAGTGACGAGCGGGTATCTGCCGCTGGGCGGCCACCTATTCCGGCCACCCAGTGTGCTGTGCGGTCGGGTTGCGGAATATCCAGATCATCGAGAGCGAGGGCCTCGTAGAACGCGCGGCGGTGATGGGTGGGCGGCTGCTCGCCGGGCTCGAGGAGCTGCGCGATTTGCCGGTCGTCGGCGACGTACGCGGGCTCGGCATGATGTGCGGCGTCGAGCTCGTGACCGACCGCAACACCAAGGCACCGGCGCTTGGCCTTGGCGCGCGGATTACTCGCGAGGCGCTGGCGCGCGGGCTATTGCCGCGCATCCGCCCCGGCAGCGTCGACCCGCCGGTTGGCGACACGATCTGTCTGGCGCCGCCCTTGATGACCCCGGCCGAGACGCTCGACCGCATCCCGGAGAGCCTGCGGGAGGCGATCGTCGCGGCGACACGCTGATCTTACGGTCGCGACACCCCGAATATTGGCTGGCGCAAATAGCTGAAATACAGCGAAAATCGCATTATGAAGCCGGCAAAAGCGGGTTTGTAATATCGGCTGCAAGTGCTTATCGGTAAATTCGCGCGACCGCGCAGCACGCGAACCGGAGGCTGGCGGCAATAGTAGGCGCCGATGTGGCCCGGCTATCGCAGGCTCATGGGGGCCGACGAGGAGGGCACGCTCGGCCGGCTCAAGAGGCTGCGCGCGGAACTCGTCGATCCGAAGATCGCCGAGCATGGCGGCCGGGTCATAAAGACGACCGGCGATGGGTTGCTGTTGGATTTTTCCAGCGGTGGTCGGCGCGGTGCGCTGCGTCGTCCAGGTCCGGACGGCAATCGCCTTGCGCAATGCTGACCTGCCGCAGGACCGCCGCATTGAGTTCCGCATCGGCGTCAACCTCGGTGACATCATAATCGACGGCGACGACATCTTGGGTGACGGGGTCATGTGGCGGCGCGCCTACAGGAGAGCGCTCAGCCAGGTGGTATCTACGTGTCGAGCCGCGTGCACGACGACGTGCGGACCGGCTCGACCTTGGGTTTGAGGCATCTGAAAAGCGTCCCACGGTAAGCCATAAGCATCTTAAAAATATATCGTTTTTCGAATTTTTCCGGACCGCATCACGATTTCTTTCCGTAAATTTCCGGTCCGGCACGGAAATCGAGCGTCAAACCAGCGACAGGAGTCGGCACATGAGCACACGCGCGATCGGCATCGTCATCGAAGGTGCTACCGGGCGCCTCGGCGCCACCCAGCATCTGCGCTCGCTGATGGCGATCCGCGCCGAGGGCGGGCTGCCGCTCGATGGCGGTCATCGCCTGGTCCCCGAGCCGTTTTTGCTCGGCCGCAATCCGACGAGGCTCGCCGCCCTGGCGGCGGCGAACGGCGGCTTGAGTTGGAGCACCGAGCGGGATACCTGCCTTGCCGATCCCGGCATCGCAATCTACTTCGACGCCAGCGCAACGGGCGGACGGCCCGAGCGTGCCGGTGCCGCAATCGACGCCGGCAAGCATGTCTATCTCGAAAAGCCGATCGCCGAGACCCTGCCCGAGGCACTGGCGCTGGCACGGCGGGCGCAGCGCGCCGGCCTCGAGAGCGGTGTCGTGCAGGATAAATTGTTCCTGCCCGGATTGCGCAAGCTGAGGAAACTTTACGACGCCGACTTCTTTGGCCGGGTTCTTTCGATCCGGCTGGATTTCGGCTGGTGGGTGTTCGACGGAGAGTTAGATCCGGCGCAGCGACCGAGCTGGAACTATCGCAAGGAGACGGGCGGCGGCCTCGTCCTCGATATGTTCGCCCATTGGCGGTATATTTTCGACCGCCTGCTGGGCGAGATTAAAGTGGTGTCGTGCCGCCACGTGACTGCCCAACCACGGCGCCGCGACGAGGCGGGACGGTCATACGACGTCGATGTCGAGGACCACGCTTTCGCGACTTTCGAGCTCGCAAGCGGGATTCTGGCGCAGGTCAGTTCGTCCTGGGCGAGCCGCGTCAAGCGCGACGACCTGTTGCAGATCCAGGTCGATGGCACTTTGGGCTCGGCGGTGTGCGGTCTCCACCGCTGCTTCGTGCAGCCTCTGGTGGCCACGCCGCGGCCGTTCTTCGACCCGGAACGGCCGCAATCAATGGTCTTCGACGAGCAATGGCAGGAGCTGCCCGATTTAGAGCCGTTGCGTAACGGCTACCGAGCCGGCTGGGAATCGTTTCTCAGGCATGTCGCGGAAGGGGCACCATTTACGTCGCCCCTGCTCGAAGGGGTTAAGGGCGTCCAGCTCGCCGAGGCCTGCCATCAAAGCAACCGGGAGCGGCGCTGGATCGACCTTCCTCCACTCACTCTGTGAACCTAGGCACGCTATGCGGTCGCGCCTTTTGTCTGCCAGCCGTCAGGCGGGCGCTGCGTCGTCTCACCGGCAGTGATGGCGGCCCGGCGAAAATAGAGATGCACTGCGGTCCCTATGCCTTCGGCGCTTTCGACGCAGGCAAAGCCGCCCACCCGACGGCTCAATTCCCCGGCGGCAGCGACGGCCGGTCGAGCTGTCGCCGTCGGGTCGAGGATGCGGGCGAGACGTTCTAGGGATAGACCGGGGCCGTTGTCCTTGACGGTCAGCCGCACATAATCCTCGGCGACGCTGCCCGGAAGTTCGGCAGCCATCGCGTCGTCGACTGCATATTGCCGGGTCCCGATGATCAGATCGCCACCGGCCGGCATGTCGGCCACCGCCGCGGCAACCAGATCGAGAGTAGTCACCGCGACCGCATCCGGATCGGTGTGACAACGCCACAGCTCGGGTAGCAGAGAAAAGCGGCATCTGACCGAACCCGGAACCCGTCGCCTGATCGAGCGCTCGAGGGTCGTCAGCGTGGTATTGAGATCAGTCGGGTACGGCCCCGGCACGCTGCCCCCGCTGGATACTGTTAGTCGGCGCGTCACATCCGTCAGGCGACTCGGCGCTTCAGACGCTGTGCCGCGCCATCGCGCGACGCGAGATTGCATGCTGCTTGCGCTGCCGAGCATCCTCAAAGGGTTCAGCGAGCGCAACGCTGCGGCGCGCAATTGCGTGAGGCGAGACTGCGTGAGAACATGTCCATGCAGCTGGTCGGGCAGCGTCGTGACGCGATCGCCGAACTTGCGCCGTGTCTCGGCGAGGGCTGTCGCGGTCCGTGGCAGCCCCTCGCCGGGTGGCTTGGGGTCGCCGATGGCGGCTCCAGCCGAAGCGGCTCTCCGCCCCTCCACGCGCCACCACAGAAAGCCTGCGCCGGCAAGCAGAGCGACAGCGGCGGCCACGGCGGCGATGGTCGCTTGCCCATCACTACGGCTCCGGGGCGGACCGTTGGGATGGTACAGAAAGGTGTCGAGATCGGCCGGACGCGATATTTCGCCGATCTCGGTCAAGCTCTGCTGAATCCGGTCCCAGCGATCCGGGTTCGAATGGCCGAGCGGAACATCGGGGTAGCGAGCGAGCTCGCGCGCGACCTCGGTCTGATAGCGGGTAAAGCCGGCCGGATCGGACACTGCTACCCGGATCGGCAGTTCGGCGAGAACGCGCGCCGCGATTTCGTCGGAATGCTGCAAGGCATACCCCCAGCCTTTGACCGAAGCCTCGCGAAAACGCAGAACCAACGCTGGGTCGGTCTTCGCGAGACGCTGCAAGGTGAACAGACTGTCGCCGTAGTAGTCGACGCGATAGCCTGCAGGGTTGAAAGATTTCAGCGCAACGCCTCGCTCTCGCGCCTGCCAAGGCAGCTCCCAGACCGAGCCGGCCGCAGCGTCGACCCGATGGCTGGCAAGGTCGGTCAGGGCTTGGCCCGGCTCGCTCGACAGCGACCTCAGCGTATCTGGATCGATTGCTTCGGCATAGAGCGCCGTGCGTAGCTCGAGGTCGAGAATGTTGCTCGGGGGCAACCGCCCGATCCTGCCGTTGAGCAGTGCTCCGGGGGAGGAGAAGTCGCCATCCACGCGATAATACACCCTCGCGTCGCTCTGTTGAAAAATCGGCGCTAAGAGCAGCAGGGATTGTCCCTGGGCTGCCCGAATCAGCAATTGAACGCTTCCGGTCCCGAATTGGGCGCGACCCTCGACTATTTCACGGACCGGGTCGATCGGGGGAACTCCCGGACGAGCGCCCGGCTTGATCTCGACCTCAAGCCCCGCCTCCCGGTAAAAGCCCTGCCACAGCGCCGCATAGTAGCCGGCAAACTCGAACTGCGCCGCACGGTGAAGCTGGAGTACGAGTTTGTCCGCGGCATCCGCGCCCCCCGGCGAGACCGTCAACGCAAGCGCGAGCATGAAGGCGCGAATTACCGATGGCCAGAGCGAGCTCAGTGGCGCGGAGATGGAAATCCGTCTCGACATTCGCCCTCCCGATATGAAGCGCGGGCTCGCCCTCTTGACGACCGAACCGTCGTTATCGAGCCATTTTTCGATGAAGGTTCGCCGGCGTCTCGACATCGGCACCATCAGAGACAGACATGAGACGCTGGCCCGCTGAATCAGCATATTTCAAGTTTGTTACTGCCAGCAAGCTAAGGGTCCTTAGGGGCGTGTTGCTCGATCCGCGGGGGCCGGATACCCTGGTACGGCGTCGTAGACACGGCGGCTGGCGATGAAAGTTTTAGTGACGGGTGGCGCCGGCTTTATCGGCTCGGCGGTTTGTCGGTTGTTCGTCAGCGAACTGAACCTCGCGGTTCTGAACGTCGATAAGCTGACCTACGCGGCAAATTTGAGCTCGTTGCGGACGGTCGAATCGAGCCCTCGTTACGCGTTTCGCCAGGCTGATGTCTGCGATCGGCAAGCGATCCGCGCCCTGTTGCACGAGTTCGACCCCGATGCGATCTTGCACCTCGCGGCGGAATCTCATGTCGATCGATCGATCGACGGCCCGGCCGATTTCATCAAGACCAACGTCGAGGGGACCTGCGTGCTGCTCGAGGCGGCGCTGGCGCACTGGCAGAGACTGCCTGCGAAGCGTGCGGCGCTGTTCCGTTTTCATCATGTTTCGACCGACGAGGTTTTCGGCTCGCTCGGAGTTAGCGGCAGCTTCACTGAAACCACGCGATATCAACCGAACTCGCCCTACTCGGCGTCGAAGGCGGCCGCCGATCATCTGGTGCGCGCCTGGCGGGAGACCTTTGGGCTGCCCACGGTGGTCAGCAACTGCTCGAACAATTACGGGCCCTGCCATTTTCCGGAAAAGCTGATCCCGCTTGCCATTCTGAAGGCGCTGCACGGGGAGCCGATCCCGATCTACGGGACGGGCGACAACATCCGGGACTGGCTCTATGTGGAGGACCACGCCCGTGCGCTGTTCGCAGTCTTGAGCGGGTCGCGGGCCGGCGAGAGCTACAATATCGGGGGCAACGCCGAGCGGACAAATTTCGAGGTCGTGCAATCGGTCTGTCGATTGCTCGACGAGATGCTGCCGGATTCGCCACATCGGCCGCATCGGCGCCTGATCGGCTTCGTCGCCGATCGGCCAGGGCACGACCAACGCTACGCCATGGACATCACCAAGATCCGGCGCGAGTTGGGTTGGGAGCCCGCCGAGAACTTTGACAGCGGGCTGCGCAAGACCGTCTCCTGGTATCTCGCGAACCGTTGGTGGTGGGAGCCGATCTGGTCCCAACGATACCGCGGCGAGCGGCTCGGAACCGGCGGCGACCGGCCTGCCGAGAAGGCGCCGCTCTCCGCCTTACCCCCAACCCTTGGCGAGTAAGCGTTTAGCCGCCGGGTTGAATTGCGGAAATAAGAATTATCAATTGACATTCTATGATTAAAATGATATCAGATGGGGTTTCTCGCATCTTATGCGAAAGTCGCAATGCCAAATCCCGCTCCCTATCTTCCGCCAATCATGACCGACGTCGTGATCGACCTCTATCACGGCGATAACGTCAACGTCGATTTTTCCGTCATTCGATCAGAGAACATAGACGCAGTGATTCTGAAGGCGAGCCAAGGTACATGGACGGATCCGGCCTTCCTTGAAAGAGTCCAGGAAGTGCGGGCCGCCGGATTGTTGGTGGGCGCATATCATTTTCTCGATGGTAGTAGTCCTGCCGACCAGATCGCGCACTTCTTGACCGTGGCGAAGTCGAAGGCAGGCATTGAGTGGCTCGCCATCGATTGGGAGCCTTATCCACCCTCACAGGCGACCGTCATGCAGGCTGCGACGGCGGCGGCGAGCATTTATGCTGCAACCAATAAATGGCCGAAACTTTATATGATCCGCTCGATGCTTTCTGCACCAAATCAAACACTTTCAAATTGCGATCTCTGGCTGGCCGAATACGGTACCCGGCCGATCTGCCCGCCTGGATTCTCGAAGTGGAAACTGTGGCAACACACCGATGGTCAGGTCGGGTCCGGGGTCGGACCGGTTCCCGGTATAGGGCCATGCGACCGCAGCCGCTTCGCCGGCACTGTGGGTGAGCTGAGAGCTTGGTGGGGGAGCCCCACGCGTTGACGTGCGGGACGTGCTCCCAGCGATACTCGGTGAAACGCCACTTTGCGGCCGGCACAGAAATAGGTGTCGACTGCGGCGAGCAAAACGCTACGCGCCAGCAAGCGGAGAGCAGGCGTCCGGCGTGATGCAGTGATGCAGCCCAGGCTCTCGTTAGATGTCGACCTACCTGCGCGCCGCTTCAGCCTTCCGGATCTTCTCTGAGAAATCGACGTAGATTTTGGCGTCCGGGCGCTCGAATTCGAGCCCGATCGGACGACCGTCGCGAAAACAGTCGCGGTTTTTCTAAGCGGCACCAAGACGATGCTCGGCCCCAGCACGGTCGACGAGCTAAGTGCTTGGTGGCCTGCTCCCGCTCAGGGAAGCTGGTTTAGCCGCGCGGTTCGTCGCGCGCCGTCCCTTGACCCGAAATGCCCGGAAGTGGTGCTGCCGGTGGGTATCGAACCTACGACCTCTCCCTTACCAAGGGAGTGCTCTACCGCTGAGCTACGGCAGCGTCCCGGCCTGGGAATCGGCCCCCGGCGCGACCGGAAGGTAATACCCGAGGTCCCGGCGGCTGGCAAGGCAAGCGGGTTGAGGTTAGTGAGGGGCGGCGGCTCGAGTTGGGTCCGGTCGGGGATCCCGCCGACCGCTGAGCCCGGCCGCGCTGCAACCGGAACGAGAGAGTTGCTGTAGATTTGCTGCAGATGGAGCAACGGCCAATTGTCGGCACAACTGTTTGTTGCGGCTCGGGCAGCCCAAAACTGCAGGCTCGGTGGATGTCGACTGGGCGGGCCGCCTTTCAAGCGAAACGGGCGGCTATAATCCTCACCAGGCATACAGAAATCTGGATCGAGGAGGAGCTGACTCCTTGACAGCTTCGCGGCCTTCTCGTTCTCATCGCAGGATGAGCGAACCTCCCCGGATCACCCCGAGGAAAAATATCGAGCGGGCCACCCGCGAAGCACGGCTCGCCAAGGCGTTGCGCGAGAACTTGGTGCGGCGCAAGGAACAAAAGCGCGCGCAGGATCGGCGGGCGGTTCAGCACCTGCAAGGAACGGACTGGGAGCGCGAGCCGCCGGCTTGAGCGGCTCCCCCCGGTTCCAGTAAAAGCATCCACGAAGGCCGACGCGCGCCGATCAAGGGCCTGTTGTCGCGCCGGTGTGCGGCCTGTGGAACGAGGTGATGGACAAAATCCGCATCAAAGGTGGTGTGCCGCTCGCAGGTGTAATCCCGATCGGCGGCGCCAAAAA
>Ga0306925_10000472_pt1 | contig 28984 bp, 31 predicted proteins | sample flu12Cox44000176_FD_203755 | JGI IMG/M metagenome (GOLD analysis project Ga0306925, IMG submission 203755) | Lab enrichment of tropical soil microbial communities from Luquillo Experimental Forest, Puerto Rico - flux8day.12C.oxic.44.000.176 (v2)... | ecosystem: Environmental > Terrestrial >... | reverse complement strand
CCAGCGTCCCGAAGGTGCCAGGTGATCCCCTCCCGGAACCGTGGTTTGACCCTCACTTGGTCCCCCTCCCTGTCGAACATGGCCTTCATCTCCCCGCAGGACATGCGCTCGAAGATCGATGAGGGTTGATCTTTGGAGGTGCTCGTGGCTACATCCCCACCTAGAGCGAGAGAGCCAGGACTCGGAGCTCCCGAGCCGTCGTGACCGAGGGAGTACACTCCTGCTTCCGCGAATTCCAGAATATCTTTCGAGATGTCCACCGCACATAGGCGGACTTTCAGATCCGTCCGCGCACATCGAACCGCGTACAAAATAGAATATACCTCGGTCCCTTTGCTACACGCAAGAACTGCCACGTTGAGGGTAGAGCTCTGGCGGTCTTGATCTAGCAGCCGAAACATCAACTCCAGTTCGGGGCGGTTCCGAAAAAAGAAAGTGCCTACGCATTGCCTCCTTGTCGCCCGCAGTTGAATCAGACTGTGCAAATGACGGCCGTACCCAATTACGAGACGCCAAGAGGCCAAGGAGGCGGGCAGATGGTTCCAAATCCAAATGTTCATAAGAAGATATGGACGTCCCAGATACTTTCGAAGAAACCTCGACTGAGACATTCTCGCAAGAGTGCTTTGGGGCAAATGGGCAGACGGCGGCACGAACACGGGGGTTGCTCTCCTAATCAAGCTCGAGCTCGATGGCTCCAGCTGCGTGGCAACACAATCGTCTCTTGGCTCACCTGCGATCGTCACCCGTCGCGGCGAGCTCCGTAGAACACTGGCGTCAACAGGTCCACGTATAGATGTTTCTGGCCCATTGCAATCAGAAGAATCCAAGCGTAACCACCTAAAACAAGACCAACCCCCACTAACAACAGCGGGATTGGTGCCAACATGCCACCGAGCGTGATCTTCACGATCAACCCGATCGCGCTCGCCAGCAGACCTGACAAAAGGGGTTGTTTGATCGCCCTCCAAAGACCCGCCCAGGTAATCCCCGTGCCGTGTATAGACCAAGCGATGATTGGGATGAGCACGAGTGCCATAGCCAAAGAGTAACCCAAGGCGACTCCTTTGGGCCCATTGCTGAGACCTAGTACGATCCCCACGATCACCAGCGGTGTTGTTGCCGCGGTCATGCTCAAGGCGCGCCGAACCCGGCCCGTCGACATGACCAACAAGGAGAGTGGATTGGCCAACGCGAACACCAAACCCGTCGGGGCAAGCAACCTGAAAATCGGGGCCGCCTCCATCCATTTGGCGCCAAGCACAACGCGGACTATCTCTTCCGCAAACAGAACACAACTGATTGTGATCGGGATAGTCAAGGATACGAGCAACGAGTAGCCTCTGAGGAAAGACCTGGCAAGACGGTGGGGATCATCCTGAATGCTGGAGAGGGCAGGAAAAGCCACACCGGCGATCGCCCCATTCAATTGGTGTACCGGCAAAGTGGCGAGCTGATACGCCCGCCCATAGAGTCCGAGTGCGTCCGCTCCCCAAAAACGACCTAGGAGGATGTTATCAGAGTTCCACGCCAGGAACACGACGAAATTGCTACAGGTGGCCATCCACCCAAAATGAAGCATCGACCGGACACCGCACTTGCGGCGTGGGAGTCCTGGAACCCAGGGATTGGCCAGCCAAGCACCGGCCGCGCTGACGATGGAACCGACGACCGCCATGCTCACCAGTGCCCAGTAACGCCAACCGAGCAACGCCATGACTACGCCCGTTGCTGAGCTTATAGTGAGAGACAGCACTTCGATTTTTGCCAGAGTCACAAAGCGCATTTCCCGCAGGATCAGCGCTTGGTGCTGGGCCGCCAGACCGCTGAACACAAACGCCACTCCCAAGACAACGGTGATCCAGTATAATCGGGGCTCACCGTAAAACGCGACCAGGACCGGAGCCAGAACTGCGGTGAACGTCGCCAGAGCGGCTCCTACCGCTACGTTGATCCAGAAAAGGGTCGAAATTTGCTCCTCAGTCACCTCAAGGCGTTGGATGGTCGCCGCGCTTAAGCCCGCATCTTTGAAGAGCCCGAGAAAACCCGTCAAAACCACGGCCATTCCCTGCAGCCCAAAATCCTCCGCGGATAGCAGCCGTGCCAGCAGCATCATTGTCGCCGTCCGTAGCACGAATTTCGCGCCTTGCGCGCACACGGCGACGACACCACCTCGCACGGACTTCCGCTTCAGCTCATCGACAGCGGGGTGCGCAAAGGCACGGTACTGCGACGAAGGTTCCCTCATAAATTCGCCTACTCTTGGCTCGCGCGGGGAGGCTTCACTCTGACACACTTTCGCAGCAGATCCATGTCTCTCCTTCCATAGAAGGTGCGACTTTCCCAGCCTATTGCACCAAACGTCCAGCGCGACGTCGCCGCGGACGCAGTCTCTGTTTGACCCTCTCCATAGACCTCGGTTTTCGTTAATCCTAGGGCAGCGTCGATCCCCACGAACTCCAATTGTCGCTGAACAATTCGTAGCTGCTCGCTGCAAATGGCGATGCCGCTCGAAGTCCCGGTTAATCGGCTTCGGCGCAACCTCTGAGCATGCCCAGGTCAACTGTCGTTGAAAATAAACTTGAATTGCTCATCCAAAGTCGGCTCCGTTGACGAAATTCGCAACCGACCAGCGGGCCGCAGAACACACACCGATCGTGCCCAAAATACGCATGCTGGTCGAGCCCCAAGTGCTCATTCGACGGCCGGGAGATCGCGAAGCGGGACGCCTAGGTCCCCTCGCAACCTGCGGGCGCCTGAGGACGATGGGGAGTTCGGGTCTTCGGCCACCTCCTTCGCTCCTATTAAACCACCGTCAGCTTGCGCGCAAAGAAGGCTTCCGCATAGCGTTCCGGTGCCCGACATTCCATACCCCTTAGTCGAGCTAATCCGAGAAAAATTTCAGAATCGAACCACTGCTTGGAACGCTGAGATCCAAAATGCGCGTTCAACAAATCAATCTTGCGCCGTAGTACCTCAGTAGAAACCGGCATGTAGAGATTGGGTTGGCCCAGGTCTCCGTCCCACTTCGGGATCTCGTATTCAAGAACGCAGTGATCTCGGAATGTATTCCAAGTCAGACGGCAGACTTGGCGATGGTCCTGGTGCGCGTCGTCGCGGCAATGCGTGAGAATGAGATCGGGATTGGTTCGGGCCTTTAGCATCTCGAACCACGACTTGATTGCATCGCCCTGCTCCGGGAAAAACCCGTCCTTAAAGGGCATCACTTCGATCTGCGCACTCGCCGCCTTTGACAAAAAATCTGCCGCTGAGGCCTTCGCTTCTCTTTCCCGCTCGCCTACACCGCTTAGCACACACCAGTGAACTTCGAGATGAATGCCGCGATCCATCATGCTCAAGAGGGTCGCGCCAGTCCCGATCTCGATGTCATCCGAATGTGCACCCAAACAGAGCACCGACAAACGATCACCAGGACTTGCGAATTGCAGCACTCTCATGCCACCCTGGCGGGGACCTCCGGCAGTTGTGGGCGCCACGGCATGTTCCCACGTTCCACCATATCCTCGAGCAGCTGCCTGTCCCTGAGCGTATCCATCGCCCGCCAGAAACCCTCATACTTATAGGCCATGAGGTGCCCGCCTTCGATCAGACGCTTGAATGGCTCAAGCACCAGCTCTTCGCCTTCTCGGATATAATCGAAGATTTTGTTGCGGAAAATGAAGTAGCCGCCGTTAATCCAAATGCCGGATTCTTGACTCGAACGCAGCCGTTGCACGGCGCCCTCCTCGTCAAATTCCGCAAGATGAAAGCTGATCGGCGGATGAATGGCGATAAAACAACCGATCTTACCGCTCTTCTTGAAACTATCAATCATGTCCGCCAATGGCGCGTCGGTCAGGCCGTCGCTGTAGTTTGCCAGAAAGATCTCTTCGTCCTGAACCAAATGCCTGACCGCCACGAGCCGCTCCCCAATGTTGCGCCAGGCTCCGGTGTCTACAAGCGCAACGCGCCAGTCTGGTGGCCGTTCACCTAGAATCTCGACCCTCTTGCCGAACTGCGAGATTACACAGTCGCTATTTGTCGTCTGACTATAGTTCAAAAAATAGTCCTTGATAATGTTTGCCTTGTAGCCGAGGCAGAGAATGAAATCCTGATGACCGTACCGGCTGTAGTACTGCATGACGTGCCACAAGATCGGCTGGTGCCCGATCGGCACCATCGGCTTTGGAATGCTCTCCGAGTATTCGCGAATACGGGTGCCTAGCCCCCCGCAGAACAGGACAACTTTCATGACCCAAGCCCTCGTGGATCGATCACTTCAACACTGGGGATCGAAACGACCATCTTGCAACCCCAGGCGGCGACGTGGCGCATCTGCGCAACAATCTCGTTCTTCAAATTCCACGGCAAAATGAGCAAGTAATCCGGCTGCGCCTCGTCGATAGCGGATATCGGATGAACTGGAATGTGCATTCCGGGCGTATAGCGGCCGTGTTTGTAAGGGTTACGGTCGACGGTGAAGTCGAGAAAATCAGTACCGATTCCACAGTAGTTGAGCAGTGTATTCCCCTTGCCGGGGGCGCCATATCCACACAGCTTCCTGCCCTTCTCCTTGCATTGAATCAAGAAGGACAAAAGCTCGCGCTTGGTACGATGAACCCTCGGGGAAAACCGTGCGTAGCTCCTAATGTCCTCAAATCCGATCTTGCGCTCGTGAGCCAATAATGCTGTGACGCCCGGCGATATCGCGTGCGCGGAATCGCTGTGGCAGAGATAAACCCGCAACGATCCGCCATGGGTAGAAAGGTGCTCGACGTCAAATACCTTGAGGCCGTGCTTGCCTGCGAGATGCTCGATCGTAATAAGCGAAAAGTATGAGAAATGCTCATGATAGATAGTGTCGAACTGGTTCTCAGCGATCAGGCGTTCAATATGCGGGAACTCTAGCGTGATCACGCCGTTAGGAGCAAGCAGGTGCGCCGTTCCTGCCGTGAAGTCGTTAAGATCAGGAACCTGCGCCAGCACATTATTGCCGATTATCAGATCGGCTCGACGCCTCTCGGAGACGAGACGCTTCGCCGGGCCCAAGCCGAAAAACTCGACAAGCGTCGGAATATTCTTTGCACGCGCCGCTTCTGCGACATTCGCAGCTGGCTCGATGCCAATCACCGGAATATTGAGCGGTAAAAAGTGTTGGAGCAGATAACCGTCATTGCTGGCGATCTCAAAAACCTGGCTCGCTGGCCCGAGAGCGAGCCGATCCTTGATCATGTAGACGTATTTGCGCGCATGCTCGACCCAAGACGTCGAGTACGAGGAAAAATATGCGTACTCCGTGAATATATGCTCCGGCTTGACGTATTCCTGCAGCTGCACCAGGAAACAATTGCTGCAGACCAGAACATGCAGTGGAAAGTATGGTTCCATCTGGCCGAGCTGGTTAACGGTCAGATAGCTCTCGCAAAGGGGCGACATCCCGAGATCGACAAAGGTCGTCTCAAGTGGAGCCTGGCACAGCCGGCAATGTCCATTCACGAGTTTCGTACCGCTCAACGCCGGGCTATCTCGCATGGTCGCGCGCATCACTCTTACTTCAAAGCTGAGGTAAGTCGCCGCGGCGGCGCGTTCGGAGGATGCGTCGCCTGTTTCGGTTCCCGTCGCGGAGCGGCCGGTCGCTCGCGACCACCGCGACCATTGCATAGAGTATTTGTATTTTCATCGCAATGAAAACGATCAGTTAAAAAGTTAAGCTTGTACTCTTAATGGCGCGGCACGAGGACATCGATAACGTCAAAGATCCCGTTCCGATTCATTAACGTTCACTTCGAGGCTGTCAGCAATCGGTAGGAGAGCAACTTTTCAGGTCCCCAGTTGTCATCCCTGCGCTATTATTTCAGCGCAATCTCTGCTGTTGCCAATCGTAGCGGGCTGTGAAGGTTCATGCAGTTTCAATCGACGGACTTGAAGGACGCCTGGCTCGTTCTTTTGGAGCCGGCGCGCGACAACCGTGGCTTGTTCGCTCGCACATTCTGCGTCGACGAGTTCGCAGCACATGGTCTTGAGACCAGCTATCCCCAACACAGCATCTCCTTGTCCTCTCGCCGGGGCACCGTGCGCGGCATGCACTATCAGCGCGAACCGCATAGCGAAGTGAAGCTCGTGCGCTGCCTGAAGGGCACCATCTGGGACGTAATCATCGACATCAGAAAGGATTCGCCGACCTACCGCCGGTGGCAGGCCTTCGAGTTGTCAGGCTCCAATAATCGGCAGATTTACATTCCGAAGGGATTCGCGCACGGCTTCCAGACACTTAGCGACGATGCCGAGGTTAGCTACCTCATTTCAGAACGCCATGTACCCGAAGCTGCCAGCGGCATTCGCCATGACGATCCGACTTTTGAAATTGCATGGCCCCTGCCCGTTATCGCAATTTCGAAAAAGGACCTACAATGGCCCGATTTCGCCGACTGAACGTGCCCGATGTGCATTTATTTTAATTAGTCTGTGCCTCAAGCAATTAATTAATCTGTGCCTTAAGCGGCTGATGACAGGCTGGAAATCATTGGATTCAGATGTTAGGGATGATGCTGCTATGAGACAGATAACGTGCCCACTGGCACTGGCATTCTTTGAACCGGTGTCTACCACAACCAGTGCTGACCAAGATTCAGCGGCACTAGCAGGCGTAGGTGGGCTGGGTAGGAGGCGCGTCCATGAATAACACCGTGTTCTACGACTCCGACGTCTCCGATGATGTTCGGCGTCAGCTGCTATACGATGGCCAGCTGTTCGTTTACTCACGTCGGGCAAGCATCTTAGCTTTCACCAACTTTGCGAGGTCGATGATCGAAGATGCGTTCGGCGGGCTCGATCCGAGAACGGCGCAGAAGAGTATGCCCGTCGAGCGTTACGCAACGTTGCTTGGCAAGCTCAAGCCGGCATTCATCCACCATTCAGAGTCGAAGCATCACCTTAAGGAGATTTTGGAAGATCTGGGCTGCGACCTCGAGCGAACATATTTTGACGTGCCGCGAATGCGCAGTTCGACGAGCGACAACTACCTGACGACCGGCATCGCCTTCGCTTGGCATCCTCATCGCGATACCTGGTACTCAGCCCCGGCCTGTCAGATCAACTGGTGGCTGCCGATCTACGAGATCGAATCGGACAACGCAATGGCATTCCACCCGCGCTATTGGACCCAGCCGGTCAAGAATAGCTCCGAGGGATATAACTATTATACCTGGAATAAGCTGCATCGCGGGGAAAACGTTGCGAAGCTCGTCAAGGAGGACCCGCGCCCCTTGCCGCGAGCAACCGAGCCAATGGAACTTGATCCGCAGATTCGCCTGATTTGTCCTGCGGGTGGCGTCATCCTATTCTCCGGTGCGCAAATGCACTCGAGCGTGCCCAATACATCCGGCGTGACGCGCTTCAGCATTGATTTCCGCACCGTTCACTTGGATGATGCTATTGCAAAGCGCGGCGCGCCGAACATCGACTCGGCCTGCACCGGAACCGTCATGCGGGACTATCTCCGTGGCACGGATCTGTCGCGGATGCCCCAGGAAGTTACTGCACTCTATGACGACGGTAGCGAGGGCGATGGCGAATTGCTCTACGTGCCAAAGAAACTCAGCGTAGAGAAATCACAGGCTTCGCTCGTATAAGCCGTCATTTGGTCGGAGACGCCATCAAGGTTCACGCAAGCTCGGTCGAGTGAAGCCCTTGTGCCCAAGGCCAAGCTCTGGACCTTTCCGAATACGCTGCAGATTCTCCTGCGAGCCGCTTTCGTTCAGGATAGATGCGACTAGGCTCTGAGAACACACGAGAGTCTCTGGCTATTTACTAGCTAGAAAATCCAAATGGCAAGCGAATGGAAGGCGGTAATTACCGGCGCGAGTTCGGGAATCGGCAGAGCGATAGCGACTGCGATTGCTTCAACCGGGGCTTCGGTATGTCTGGTTGGACGAGATTCCGGACGCTTGGAGAATGTCGCCAAGCTCGTTCGTCCGACTGCTCGCTCAGTATTAATCCACGATGCGGATCTAAACGTCGACACCGTCATCGAAGGCCTCGCGCAACGCCTTAGGCAGGAGTTCAGAACACTCGACATACTGGTGAACTGCGCTGGAACCTTCTCCACCGGAACTCTTGAGAAAACTCCGGTTCAGCAACTCGATGTCTTGTACCGAACAAATCTCCGGCTGCCATTTGCGTTGACTCAAGCATTACTGCCCCTGTTGAAACGCCGGCAAGGCCAGATTGTGTTCATCAACTCCTCACAAGGCCTTCAGGCTAGGGGCAATACCGGGCCCTTCGCCGCGACCCAACATGCGCTCAAGGCGCTGACCGACAGCCTACGCCAAGAAGTCAATGCCGATGGCATAAGGGTCCTCAGCATATATCCAGGGCGCACCGCGACGCCTAGGATGAAAGCTTTGTATGAAATCGAGGGGCGGGCGTATCGGCCTGAACTTCTCCTTCAGGCCGAAGATATTGCCCAGATCGTATTGAACGCACTGCTACTGCCGCGAACAGCCGAAGTCACAAATGTCGAGATCCGTCCCCTTATCAGGTCGTATTAGGGTCAAAAGACCGTGTTGTTGCAGTCGCTGCGCTGTACCGCGAACCACGGTGAATGGCAAATCCGCACGCTCAGCAATATCGAGTAACGAATGCCCTCCATCAGAGAGATTGAGAATCCATAACATGGCCATACTTTCCGTCGCGGCGTCCTTGTTTCCCCCGACCGCGCCATAAAGTCCATACTTTCCAAGCTGTGGCTCGCATTTTGGCACGGCATTAAGGTAGACAGCGTCGTTTTCTATCACATCGATCGCCTCGACGATCAGGTGGAAAGATCGGGCCAAATGGCAGGACCGTATGAAATCGAGATTGTCCGCCGAGGTGTGATATTGGGGAATCTTGCCGAAGCTGCTTCGTTGGAAAAGTCCCACCGGCAAGTTGAAGCCTGGCGAGCAATATTGGCGTTCATCGTAACCGTAGGGGAAAAAATCGAGAATTGTCGGCGTCAGTCCAGAGTGATGCAGAGAGTGGATCATCGCCCGATCAATCTTCGCGTTGCCGCGTCTGCTCTTTTTGTAGGTTGGGCCGCCGCCGTCTCCAACCATGGAAATAACGAGCCCGTGCTTGATGCGTTGACTAATGTGTTCATTGCGTGCGAGCCACGTGATTGCGCCGATCGTGCCGGGGGCGAACAGGAACCTGTAGCTGTAGCGCGTTCGCAAGCCGGCCATTCGTTTGGCAAGATGCGTGAGCAACGCGATGCCTGAGCAGTTGTCATTGGCGAGCGAAGGGTGACAGACATGGGCCGACAGTAGAAACTCGTCGGTGGTCTCGCCCTTGTGCAGGTACTCGCCGTAGGTGAGATATCCGTCTTCAAGACTCGCGTCGATGAACACCTCATAGGCCTGATCTCGCAGGTTTTCGAACTGACGGTGGGGCATGCAGAAACCCCAAGCCTCAGCATAGTAAGAGGTGCGATAAGGGATAAGATCAGGTTGTTCCGGCAGCGTGTGAACGTGTTGCTTCAGCTCCGCGAGAGATAGGTGCTTGTGCACGGGGGTGCTGTAGCTCATGACATGCAGGTTTGACTTTTTAAAGTCGACGACTCTTTCGCCGTCGCTGTCCTTGATATACGCATCGCGGATGTTCCACTCGCGCGGGATCGTCCAATCGAAGACGGGAGTTCCCGTTGGTACCTCGTGCATCTCCAATGCAATGTGCGCAGCAATTTCACGCAGTGTTTGCCGCACGCCATTCCCGGTAATGCTGCGACAAATAGGGAATATCTTGGCGGCGAGGGCGAAGATTTCCTCGCCTATTTCCTCTGTCAAGAGTCGCTCGCCGAGATCTCCCCGCACATACATGGATGTCGCATGCACCTACGCTTCAGCGTGTCGCTTAACGAGCAAGTTCGGCCTCCAACGTGGCATCGCCTGGGCGCCGGGGCTGGACGTGCCGCAACTCAGCATCGAGGATGCCGTCGGCCAGTAGCTTTTTGATATGCCCGATGCGCTGATATCGCGGGCCCTCAAACTCTTCCAATGTCAGGCCGGATGAACGATAGGCCCTGTAGAGTTGTTCGGCGCCCCTGCGCGCGTCCCACTGCGGATCGAACGTCGGAAGCTTGTGACGGATTTTTTCGAAGCTCACGCAATACGAACGCTTGTCGGGGCCGGCATCGTCCGCAAACTCGATCGTGCATCCGGGGACGATGGCGGCTACGATCTCCGCCAGATCCCGAATGCGGTAATTGTGGGCGGTCTGGCCGACGTTAAACGCCTCATTGAATACATCATCGGGAGGCGCTTCGAGTGCAGCGATGAAGGCGCGCGAGATATCCTCGATATGCACGATCGGCCGCCAGGGCGTGCCATCTGATTTTAAGTGGATCTTTCCCGTCGTAAATGCCCAGGCGACTAGATTGTTCAATACGATGTCGAAACGCAGCCGCGGTGACACGCCATAGGCCGTTGCCGGACGCAAATAGACCGGGCAGAAGCCATTTCCTGCGAGGTGGGAGATATCACGCTCGGACATGACCTTCGATTCGCCATAAGCGGTTACCGGATTGAGGGCGCCCGTTTCGGCAATCATTTCCTCGCCTGCCTGGCCGTAGTTGCTGCAGGAAGAGGCGAACACAAAGCGAGGCACGCCGGCCTTCTTTGCAAACTCTGCCAAGCGCACACTAGCGCGATGATTGATATCGTCAGTAAGCCCTGGCTTGAGATTGCCGAGCGGATCATTGGAGAGGGCCGCGAGATGAAGCACCGCATCAAAACAGATGAGATCGTCGATTTCGACGTCCCGCGTGTCCTTACGGATGGTCGGCACCTGACAGATTTCACCACCATGTGAAAATGTGCAGCGCGCGTAGAGATCGCTGTCCAAGCCGACCACCTCGTGCCCAGCCCGAACCAGCATCGGCGTCAAGACGGTCCCGATATAACCCAGATGTCCCGTTACCAAAACGCGCATTCGTTCACCCCTGACTGCTTTCTACTGACCAAATAAAAATTGTTCACAGGACGCATCGTCCAACTCCGCGCACGGCATTGTCTATCCGACAAACGCCTCGAGCGCAGCATGGCTATGCGGCCATGCGGGACTTTTAATTGGCAACAGGACGCGACCCGGCTGCCGCGCAGCGCTCCACGCTCCCCCGACGACCGGTCACCTCCAAGAAAGTCGCTCGCACGCTGCGGTTATGTAGGTAGCATTTTTCATAGCTAACTCGCAAAGCGTTAAAATTTATAACTGACATGCTAACGTTAATAATGCCGATCCCTGAATCGCCGGCGTGATCTCCTATTTCCTTTACCCATTGCTTCGCGGCCTCGACGAGAGCATACGTGAATCATGATAAGGGCCCCGGTCTGGATGGACCATCGTCCATGTGGCCTAAAAATGCGGGTGTCTCGAAGCTCGCATATGATTCAAGCTTTGCTTTGGATTTGACTAGTCGCGCATCGCCGACCTTTCATCAAAAGAACAAATACCAAGGTTTCATCCTAGCCAGAGCAGCTCAATGAACATTGTTGGAAGTCGGTCTTTTGTGAGTTCTCCCTTGGTGAACTATGCCTTGAAGGGCCTTCAGAGATGCTGGCTGCCGGATCATGGTCGCTGGTCGCACATCTATCATTTGGATGGGCGGGATCAACCGAACGAGTCCCTCCCGAGGAGCGATGTGTTTTACACGCTCAATGTGCTTCTTGGCTTATCGCGCCTGAGCCGTGTTCCTAACGGCATCAACGTATCAGCAACCTTTGAGCGCAACGTTCTGCAATTGCCCAGATTGCCTGTCGAAAAATACGCTTTCGGCATGGCGTTGTGGGCGGCCGCCGAGCTTAACTTGGATGTTCCCGCCGAGGTCATGCACCATATTGAGGCTCTTCTCTCCGAGAAGAAAAATTGGTGCCGCTTTCGTGCTCAAGATCTTGGTATGATACTATCGGGGATTGTTGCTCAGGCCAGAGCGGGTCGCGATGAATTTTATCGATTTGCCAAACCGCTCTTTGCATTTCTCGTTGACCGGTACCATGGTGCTTCAGGACTTTTTTTCGATGAGCCTTTTGGACTGAGGCGGCGATTCGCATCCTTTGCGAGTCAGACGTATTTGAACCTTGCATGCTATGCCTATGGTGAGTTTGAGAGGAATCGACGCGCGATCGAAAACGCAAACGCTTGCGCTCGCAAGTTGATCGACTTGCAAGGGCCTCATGGAGAGTGGCCCTGGTTCTTTGACGCACAGAAAGGCTTTGTTCTCGATTTTTATGAGGTTTATTCGGTACATCAATATGGAATGGCGCCAGCTCTGTTGGAATGTGCGGAGCGTCATGGCGTGGCTGGTGCTCGTGAAGCACTGATCAGGGGCTTTGAATGGGTACTTGGCCACAACCAGCTGGCTAAACTGATGCTAGTCCCTGGCAAGCACTTGAGCATCCGTTCACAGCTTCGAAAACATGAATTGCACACCAACAAATTCAGGATGGTTCGCGCTGTTCATAACGCATACTTCGGCTGTTCAGCAGGCCTAACCGAGCCGGCAAACCTTCGGGTCCGTCTGGAATGCCGAAGCTACGAGTTGGGCTGGATTCTTTGGTCGTTTGGGAAACGCGCGGACCTGTCCCGGCTAACCCACAACCCAATCTTTGTCGACGCCCTAGACCACTCGCAAGATTACGTTTAATGGGGGATTGTGCAGACGTGACGTGGTCTTCGCTGCGGCGCGGACCCCCGCGTGAATGCGGCCACTTGTTGCCTCGGTGGGCGCGAGAACCGTTGGGCGGTACGGCTATAGCTTCTCTAATTCGGTAGCGCGAGACCGAGCCCCGATCGGGTCAGAGGTGAGATCTAATCACTCGGGACGATCGCGTTCCAAGCCGACCATCTCTGACGGCGTCATGATAGTCTCTGGCGCGCGCCTCCGCTTCCTGGCCAACGAAAATCGCGACGTAGCAAGTGCCATCACCGTCAAAATACTCAACACGCCAGTCGCCAGGAATTTCCAAGTCATTGGCCAGCGCAAGGTCCAGGGGCGATTCGTCGCTTTGCGGGACAGTCTTCATGAGCTACCTCCCCTTGCCGACACTCAACGGACATGACGCGGACGGAGTTCCTCAAGTGGCGACGTTTTTTCCTCCGGCCGCAGTCTGCCGTTGAAGGCCGTGAGCCGATCAAGCGGCGCGCTTAAGCTCTGGGCCTCGCCTTCGGACGCGGACCATCCCGAACGGGTACGAATCTTGCCGTTCCTTTTGCATTAAGGCGCTATCAGCCAATAAGATGTTCATCATACTGTCAAGTGAGTCTCAGGCGGTGGTAGGGACTTAGGGCGACCTGACGAGCCCTTATCGGTAGCACCGCGCTTTAATGTCTAACACGAGGATGGGGCCATGCCGTGTAGCCCGATCCAGACTAGACCAAGGACAACGAGTGTCGCCGCCGTCTTGCGCATGATCAGGCCAACACGATCCTCACCTCAGATCACGAAATATCGTTAAGGTTTTGCTTGTGCATTAAGGTTTGTGCGGCGACAAAGTTTAGCGACATTCTAGCCGCATTTCTCCTTGACAGTTTTAGGTCTGCAGAAATAGATTTCCAGAAGAACATTCCAGCCTTGCAGGCCCCATCGGCGCGCCAATCTTGCAGGGCACCCTTATCGCAGGCCTTCGACTTCATCTGTGCCTCGTTCAACTCGGGTGAATTGCGGGGCCATCTATTTGAGGGTTTCCGCTGATCTGCCACGGACCTCACAACTAAGAAGAGCAACCACTGGGTAGCGCAAACGTGGGCAACGGAGAAAAAAATGACAGAGGTAGCAAGCGTTTATCCGCAGCTCCCGACTCGCGGAAGGCAGATAAAATTCACGCCGGAGAGGCTCCAGCAGATCAGAAATCTCGTCGAGCGAGGAAAAAGCCGAGAGGAGATCGCCGGGCTGATTGGCGTGACGGTTGGTTCGCTACAAGTCACCTGCTCGAGGTTGGGGGTCAGTCTGCGGCGACCTATTTTTGACACCGGAACCGGTTTGCTGCGGCGAGGCGAACCGCGTTCTAATAATGGGATGCATAATCCTAGTCACACTGGCGATGTTCCGTCGCAACCCACGAAAGAACAACAAAATTCACAGGGTGCGGTGGCACAAGCCCAAGGCGCAACACCGCACCAAGAGAGAGCGAGAACGAATGAGGCGGGTGCGGCGAACTTCACCATCAAAATGCAGTACAGGGGGGAGGAGCGAACAGCTGAATTACCGCTCACTCAGGACATGATCAGGCAACTAGCATTCGAGGCACAGTTCCGGGACATGAGCATTGGTGAACTCGTCGGTGAGCTCATTAAAGCGATGATGAAGGGGGATCTTTTTCAACACGTGCTCGAGCCAGACCAAACCCGAGCTGCTTAAGCTGATAAATGGACTGCTCCCTCGTGGGAACGCTTTTCGGAAGTCCGATCAACATTGAAGAAGCAGCAGCGGCCTGCGTTGCCGACTGCACTGGGGGCGAGGGTGGGGAAGAGGTCGGCGTTGCTGGCGGGACGGCGTCGTCGGGGGCTTCGTTCAATCCTCTAACTGAAGACATGCCCCTCACATGACCTCGACGCGGGTTATAACGCATTCTTAGGCTGTTCGGCGGGCCGGACCGAGTCGGCAAACCTTCGGGTCCGTCTGGAATGCCCAAGCTACGAGTTGGGCTGGATTAGATCGTCTGGTCGTTTGGGAAGCGTGCCGACCTGTCCCGGCTAACCCACAACCCAATCTTTGTCGACGCCCTAGACCACTCGCAAGATTGCGTTTAACGGGGGATTGTGCAGGACGAATGCGAGGCTGCAGTGCGCTGATTCCACGCCACAGTCCCACTCCTACTCAGGAGACTGAGCATTTTGCGAGCGCGATGGGTACGGATTGCGAACAGCACCAAAATCGCCTTTAAGCGGGTTGATGCTCCCTGAATTCGATCGCTGCTCAATACTTTCCCAGAATCCACAATCGGCGATCCCAGAACTGCCAATGCGCGAACAATCCAACGAATTTTCCACCCGGGTTTTCCACGGGCCATATTGAGAAAATGCTGTGTATGACGGTCCCACTTCGCGTATAATTCGTGCAACGAACGACGCGCCGGATGGAAAACAATCATCTCTGGAATATAGCGGAACGTGAACCCCGCGGAGAGTGCGCGTTGCCCCCACTCGATGTCCTCTGCGACCTGGATGCCCGCAAACGGCCCAATCTTTTCGAAATCCGCTCGGCGCACGACTAGGTTCCCCGTTCCGCAGAAGCCATGTTGTTCGATGTACAATTTGAAGCGATACCCAAAAACGCCCTCATACGCCTCGATTGCCGTAGATCCCGTATCATCATGCCAGATCCGAACGTCGCCACCGAGAATCGTCCCTTCCTTCGACAAACAAAGGGTCTGTAAAGCATTGCGAAGCCAGTCGGGATGCGCGCGACAATCAGCATCGATGAAGGCGAGAACATCTCCGGTCGCGTTGCTAGCTCCGAGATTGCGGGCAGGGCCGGGACCGGGCTGTAATTCTTGCATCAATCGCGTGCCCGGATGACGGGCTACAATGTCATCGGGAAGGCAAACCGAGCCGTTGTCCACAACAATGATCTCAAAGAACGAGCGTGCCAGGCTTTGGGCATCAAGGCCACTAAGACACGCCTCAAGCGCTTCTGGCTGATCCCGGTGAGGAATGACGATAGAAATTAATGGCCCCTTCAAGGTCATCTTTGGTCCATATTCGTGCACATCAGTACAGCATGGATGATGACCGTGATTATGTCTATGAGCGGGCAACTCAAACCGAGTGAATTAAATAACTTAACTAAGCTCTCAGATCTGTATTAAGCCGAATGCGTCTGTTTTTTTGCTATCTAGGGGAATGATAAAAGTGCTTTGCTTAAAATTTCACTCTGTGACGTTTTAATTGTACGGACAGACAAATCTACGTATCAAGAGATTGGCTCCGCTGCAGGCCAGAGCTTGCTCGGGACCGACTCTTACTCCTTGGGATGACGATGCGTGAATCGCTTCTACGTTGCCCAATCGATATTTTGACAATGGCTGAAACGGTGGAGCTAGCCCGCGAGGCAATGCGGAGCCGCAAGAGGCTACAACACGTAGCTCTTAACGTTGCCAAGCTTGTCAACATGCGCCGAGATCCCGTGCTTGCAGCGGATATTATCAGCAGCGATTTGGTGGGTATTGATGGAATGGGAATCGTTTGGGCGGCGCGGTGTCTCGGACTGCCTGCCAAGGAGCGGGTAGCGGGGATTGATCTCCTGACCGAGTTACTTGCGCTATGTGCAGAAGAGGGGTTCAAACCATACTTTTTAGGGGGCACACGCGAGGTAGTGCATAAATCATCAAGCCGGGTGCTCGAAAGATATCCGACGATTTGCTTTGCTGGCCTGCGGGACGGCTATTTCAAACCGGAAGAAGAGCCCGAGGTGGTCAGTCAAATTCGGGACAGTGCAGCAGATTGCTTGTTCATTGGCATGCCGACACCCCGCAAGGAGCGATTTCTGGCATCCCATCGAGACATTCTGAACGTGCCATTCATCATGGGAGTTGGCGGCTCTTTTGACGTCCTCGCCGGCGAAGTTCGTCGCGCTCCCGTCCGGATGCAGGCACTTGGACTCGAATGGCTCTACCGCGTCTACCAGGAGCCTGGGCGCATGTGGTGGCGATATGCGAAAACCAATACCCTTTTCGCTGCAATTTTAGCGGGAGCGGTCATTCAGAAACGGTTGTTTGCAAGGTCTCAAACCTGGAGACCGGCCTGACGCGTGTCTGCCCATCAAGAGGCTAAAGCGTGCAAAAGCATTTCTTCGTTTTGCTGGGGACTCGACCGGAGGCGATCAAACTATTTCCAGTTATAAACCGCCTGAAAGTTGAAAAGCACGCTGCTGTCACTGTGTGCGCTACTGCTCAGCATCGCCACCTGCTCGACCAAGTCCTTAAGTTGGTCAACATCGTCCCGGACATTGACCTTAATGTAATGACGCCCAACCAGACTCTCGATCAGCTGAGCGCGCGATTGCTGGTTGCCGTCGGCGAGGTCCTCGATCAGGTTCGCCCTAGTAGGGTTATAATTCAGGGCGACACTACAACAGCGATGACGGGAGCTCTTGCTTCGTACTACCGTCGTATTCCGGTTTCTCATGTAGAAGCAGGTCTCAGGAGCGGAGACGTATATGCTCCCTGGCCAGAAGAGGTGAATCGCAAGGTGGTCGGAAGCATTGCCAATCAGCATTTTGCTCCAACTGACCGGGCTGCGGACGCCCTTCACAAGGAGAATGTGCCAAGGGAGCAGGTCCATATCACCGGCAACACGGTTGTTGATGCGTTGCTTGCAACAAAAGCCATCGTCGACTCAGACCCGCGACTAGCATCTCGTTGGGACAGCATCAGGACACATCATGGAAACCGTCGAATCATCCTGGTCACTTGCCATCGCCGTGAGAATTTTGGGAAAGGGATTGTCAACATAGTCGATGCGCTGTTGGCCATTCTCCAAAGAGACGATGTTTCAATTGTTCTTCCTGTGCACCCGAATCCAAACGTACATGACGTGTTTGCAACGCGTTTATCTAATCACCCGCGCGTCGAGTTGATCAGCCCGCAAGAGTACACTGACTTCGTTAGCCTACTTTCCCTGGCTTATCTTGTGCTGACCGACTCTGGCGGCGTCCAGGAGGAGGCACCAACTCTAGGTAAGCCGGTTCTTGTAATGCGAGATACCACCGAACGTCCTGAAGGTATAGAAGCTGGTACGGCCCGCCTCGTGGGTGCGGATTGCGGCAGAATTATCGATGAGACGTGTCGTCTCCTCGATGATGACGAGCACTACTGCGCGATGTCCCGTGCCCATAACCCGTTCGGCGACGGTCGAGCGAGCGAACGCATTGTGAGGCTTCTCCTTGATGCCTGAATTTCAGAAGGTTGCTGTTATTGGCCTCGGCTATATCGGCCTGCCTACCGCGGCTGTCATAGCTAGCCGCGGCATGCAGGTCGTTGGTGTCGATACCAACGAATGTGTCGTGAAGACCGTCGCATCTGGCTCCGTCCATATAGCCGAACCCGACCTTGATGGATTGGTGCAAAAGGTCGTGTCCAACGGGTCCTTGGTTGTCACGACCAAACCCGAGCAAGCGGACGTGTTCGTTATTGCGGTGCCGACTCCAATCGACCGCACCAAGCGGCCAGACCTAACAAGCGTGACAGCCGCAGTCGAGAGCATTATCGAGCTTTTGGTCCCCGGGAACTTGGTAATCCTCGAATCAACCTCGCCCATTGGGACGACCGAGAGTGTTGCCAAAAGAATCACTGACACGCGATCGGACCTAAGCATCGGTACAAATGGTAAGGAGCGTAATGCGAGCATTTCGGTTGCCTATTGTCCCGAACGGGTATTACCAAGCCGCATTCTCTCGGAGCTTGTTAATAACGATCGTTGCATAGGGGGCGTCACCGCGTCGTGCGCGAGGCGAGCTCAGCGCTTCTATAAGACGTTTGTCCGCGGAGCATGCATAGCAACAACGGCCCGCACAGCAGAGCTGGTCAAGCTGACTGAAAACGCTTTCCGGGATACGAACATCGCATTTGCCAATGAGCTTTCTCTCATCTGCGACCGCTTTGGCATAAACGTGTGGGAAGTCATTGACTTGGCAAATCGTCATCCGCGGGTCAATGTACTGCGACCGGGCCCTGGCGTGGGTGGTCACTGCATTGCCGTTGATCCCTGGTTCATCATCGATTCCGCGCCCGATCTTGCGCGCATCATGCGGACGAGTCGCGAAGTGAATGACCATAAAACGGCTTCGACAATCGAGCGCGCCATTGCGGTAATAGAAGATCATCCATACGCCAATGTGGCCTGCTGCGGCCTCTCCTTCAAAGCGAACGTCGACGATCTGAGAGAGAGCCCTGCGCTTGAGATTTCATTGGATCTTGCCAAGAAGTATGGTTCGCGCATCAAGATAGTCGAGCCCAATCTTCGTCAGCTTCCGCGACAGCTTTCCGAATATGGCGCCGAATTGCTAGATATAGATAAAGCTGTTCGAACTTGCGAAATCGCAGTCCTCCTGGTCGACCATGACGAGTTCAAGATGGTGCCGTTGGCCGAACGGCGCCATCTAGATGTCATAGACACTCGCGGCATTTGGCAGGATATGCCGGTTCGAACGTGACTGTCGCTTAGTCACTGCGAAATGCGGAAGCTTCCGGCGCCCGCGGGTTGTTTTGAATGCAGCGTCGTTCGAGGACAGATTCCCGGATCTGCTCGGTGCTGACCATAAGCGGTACGCTGCGGGGGAAGAACGGCGCCACCGACGTCGACATCACCGTACCTACGACTGGGGTGCGGAGCCATAGTGCGGGGCCGAAGAAGATAATGGGTGGCCAGTCGTAGCCGTGAACGACGTGCACGTGAGCTCGCGCACAAGCCTAACCAGCATGCGGAGGATCTTCAGGGATGGCCTCCGCCGAGCGAGCGGGATCTGCACGTGCTCCAGCCCCATGCAGCGGACGCGCTCCACCAGCGGACCCGGTTGAAAAATGACGATCACTTCATGCCCGCAGTCGCGCACCGCTCCGGCCAGCTGCGCGGCGTTAAGCCGCGATCCGCCGATCTCCATCGAATACGGGGTACACGAGGATCCTCATGACGCACCGGAATGGCTGCCGCGGTCAGTGTAGAGGCTCGCCGGTGACAGTGTGCGGCGAACACCTCGAATAGCGCCCGGACGTTTGACGCCGTGCCCTGCTCCTCCGCCAGAAAGGCCGCCTGCGCGGCGAACCGAGCGCACCGGTTGGTCGCAAATCAACCAGGTTTGTTCCCTAGTGCCTACTGCGATCGCTGATAGGAGCCAGAAGAAATAGAAGATTGTCTGGTCAAAATAGGAGATGGAAAAGAAAGATATGCAATGGGCGAGAAGCGCGACGCCCGTGCACCACGCGAGCCACTCGGTTTCGGGCTCGATAGAACCGCGCTTGGCGCGAAACGCGGACCCCAGTCGTTTGAAGCATGTCCAAAGGATCGCCAAGAAGAGGCATAAGGTCAGAGTGCCCCCATGGACCGCCTGGGCGATATACTCGTTCGTAATATCGACGTTGTTGGGATCGTTCACGGGTGGACCAAACCCGCCCCAGTGAACCGTCCGAGAAGTGCCGATGAGCCACCATTCGTCCCAATGGCGGATTGCCGCATCGATAATGTAGGATCGATGCCAGCCAGTGCCTCCAGCGAAATCACCGACGGCATCGAATATCCACCACACAGGTCGGTTCATTCCGGCTTGAAGGATCAGTACTATCAGCAATAGTCCGACGCGCACGAGACGCAGTGAGTGACGTAGTCCCCAAATACAAAAGGCGGCTATGCAGCCCCAGGCGGCCAGCAAGGGCCCGCTGCTGGCGGCCGCCCAGACAATCAATGCCGCGCAAAAGGAACCGACAACTCCGCTCCATCTGAGACGGCGATTCCGCGTGCGGATCAGGCCGATCATTAGCGGCAGCAGTGTGGCGCCAACCGTGCCCGCGAGGATTGAATGCTTGAACGCGCCCTGCGCCCTCACCTTCCCGTCTCGTAACGCGGAGATCTCTGCCACGCCGCCTAAGACCGCGAAAAGATTTCTTCCCGTCGCCCTTTCCACAATCATAGCCGCCGCAAGCGGGATGATCATGATCGCGAGGAAGCGGATCTGAAGAATGAAATCGTTGCGATCTCTAAGCAGAGAACGAACCACGATATAGCTGATAAGCCAATCAAACGTGGTCCCTCCTTGCGTGATGAACGATGCCCATCCAGGACGGCTTAAGCTTCCGAACACAACAAAAGCCGCCATCCACCAGAACATGAGGGTATCGAGCAGACACCAGCGGATCGATCTTACTTCGCCGCGGACCAGGACGCGCGTGAGAGCGGCAAGAAGCACCAGACGGAAGAGGTAGAAGTGAAGGCCGGCTATCTGCAGCGATTGACCAGCCGGAAGAAAACAAACCGCGACGAGGATGGGCATCATGGCCATGCGGCGAGGGAGCAGGGTGATCAGAACAGCTGCTAGAACCGCAAGAGTCGCACCTAAGGGGGTCAGGGGGAGGTCGGACTCCATTTGATGCGCCTATCCATTACCATTCGGCTGAGCCGCGAAATCGGCTGTAGGAGGGGACGTTCCCGTATCGTTAATGCACTTCACCTCTACCGCACCCGGTTATTTGGAACAAGTTTGGCCCTTTTTCGTCACCTTCAATTAAAGAATTAATTACAAAATTCTTGCGCGACGACCTGAGCATGGGAATGTTGTTATTAGCGTCACAGCGAGGCAATCTCATCGAAGAGGGGGCACTGCTTTCGACCGAGCGCAAATAGGGACATAAAGCAAATGCACGTCGAAAGCCGCATATTGGTCACAGGTGGAGCCGGTTTCTTGGGCTCGCATCTCTGCGATCGTTTGTTGGCTGAGGGTGCGAATGTTGTCTGCGTCGATAATTTCTTCACTGGAACGCGAGAGAATGTAAGGCATTTATTCTCTAATCCGGGCTTTGAAATGATCCGACATGACGTCACATTTCCACTTCATATAGGAGTGGACGCGATTTATAACCTAGCGTGTCCTGCCTCGCCGATTCATTACCAACACGATCCGGTTCAGACGACGAAAACAAGCGTTCATGGTGCGATCAATCTTCTTGGACTCGCCAAGCGCGTTAAGGCAAGGATCCTTCAGGCGTCAACGTCGGAAGTTTACGGAGATCCCCACGTGCATCCGCAGACGGAGGACTATTGGGGCCATGTGAATCCGATTGGACCGCGCTCCTGTTATGACGAAGGCCAGCGCTGCGCTGAAACGTTGTTTTTCGACTATTGGCGGCAGCACAAGTTGGAAATCAAGGTGCCACGAATTTTCAACACCTACGGACCGCGAATGCACCCAAACGACGGACGCGTTGTTTCTAATTTTGTGGTCCAAGCCCTGCTTGGCCACGACATCACGATCTACGGCGACGGGAACAGACCCGCTCATTCTGTTATGTTGACGATCTGATTGACGGGCTCGTGCGGCTGATGGCGACGCCAACGGAAGTGACGGGCCCTATCAATGTGGGGAACCCAGCTGAGGTCACAATCCTCAAACTTGCAAAGCTGGTGGTTGAGCTATCTAACTCTCAATCGCGGATTTTGTTCGGGCCGAGTCCCGAGGATGATCCTAAGCAGCGGCGGCCAGACCTTTCGCGAGCCGAGCAACTACTCGGTTGGATGCCTCGGACGCCTCTTGAGAAGGGTCTCGTCAAAACAATCGAATATTTCGAGCAATTGCTTAGGGACGACAAATTGCGACTAATGCTTAGCGCTGCCGAGTCCGGACCCTGAGCCAGCCGAACTTGGAAGCGATGCTCGATCGGCACAACCTTGCGATCCGACCAAAACGCACGCTGCCCTCGATCAGTTGGCCGCCGGCCGAGCCTGTCAGCGAGGAAGCCGAATTTGCTGGATTATCCATGTCTCCTAGCTTCGTAAGCGCGGCCCGGATGATGTCCCTTGCTCGACGACGACACGATCCGCGGTTGGCGCAAGTTCTTTGAACAGCATGGACAATGTGGACCTCAGTATTTAGTCAACCGCAACGCGGAACGCGACGGAAAGCGCCGCGCCAATATCGACAGGCTGTTGGGTCGGAAGCCGTCCGATGGACGTATAGGCGAAGCCGTATTTCTTCATGTCTTCTGGACGGTAGACGTTTCTGAGATCAACTATTACCGGGCAAGCCATCAATTCCCGCACTCGTTCAAGGTCCAGCGCACGGAACTGTTCCCATTCGGTAACGATCACCGCGGCGTCCGCTTCTTCCACGCAATCGTAAGGGCCTGGACAGTAGGTCACTTCTGCCAAAACCTGCTTGGCCCGTTCCATTCCTATCGGATCGTAGGCGCGGACCCGGGCGCCCATATCCTGGAGCGCCGTGATCAGCGCAATTGATGGCGCTTCTCGCAGATCATCGGTGTTCGGCTTGAACGTGAGGCCCAAGACGGCAACTGTCTTGCCGCGGAGCACGCCGGCGAAGGCGGACGAAACTTTCCGCGCCATGGCGCGCTTTCGAGTGTCGTTGACGGTCTCAACCGCCTCGAGAATCCGCATCGGCACGTCGTGATCTTGGGCGGTCTTGATGAGGGCTCGCACATCCTTGGGAAAGCAGGAGCCTCCAAAGCCCGGGCCCGCATGCAGGAATTTCGGCCCGATTCTGTTGTCAAGCCCGATACCACGGGCAATTTCCTGCACGTCCGCGCCAACTTTTTCACAAAGATCGGCGATTTCGTTGATGAAGGTAATCTTGGTAGCGAGGAACGCATTGGCCGCGTACTTGATGAGTTCAGCAGTTCGGCGATCGGTGTACAGGATCGGTGCCTGGTTGAGGCAAAGGGGGCGGTAGATCTCGGCCAAAACCGCCTTCGCGCGCTCGTCATGCGTTCCAACGACGATCCGATCGGGATGCTTGAAATCATGGATTGCAGCACCTTCTCGCAAGAATTCCGGATTTGAGACGACGGCGACGTCGATGTCAGGCCTCAGCTCGCGAATGGCGCGGTCGATTTCATCACCGGTTCCGACCGGGACCGTCGACTTTGTGATTACCACCGTAAACCGCTTCAGGGTCAGAGCGATTTCTCGGGCCGCCGAATAGACATAAGAAAGATCAGCATGGCCGTCGCCACGCCGTGCCGGGGTGCCGACGGCAATGAACACCGCATCTGCTTCATTCAAGGCCTCGCTCAGTTCCGTGGTAAATGAGAGTCGTCCCTCCCGAACGTTCGACCGAACGATCTCATCCAGGCCAGGCTCGTAAATGGGAATCTCGCTCGCCTTCAACGCTGAAATCTTAATGCTGTCTTTGTCAACACATGTCACCCGGTGACCGAAATCAGCGATACATGCCCCAGAAACAAGACCCACATAGCCGGTACCAATCATTGCAACTCGCATATTTTACGCTCCCTCGCACCGGCCGCGCCCTTCGCGCCTTAATGCCGCGATGCCACCGGTGTTCTCTTTGCTGCCGTGACTTAAGAACAGATGCTATACCCTGCGTTCGGTGTCCTACAGGCTCGTCAATGTCATGGGGGGACGGCCTGGCAAAAGGCATCGAAGGCTTACGCGCCTATGTCGTGCCAAAGGCGTCGCGTTGAGTCCATTGTTTAGCCGCACTATGGAACAATGGACACACAGGGTAACGCCGCCGCACATTGCGGGCTGGCCTTCGCCACAGTTTCGATCCATCATCGATACATTAGTCCCTGTAGGACTGTATAACCAGGAAAGCAATATCTGGACCGCTAATTCGCATCCCTGACTATACCGGTTGTTGTTTCACACGGTTGTGCAAGAAAAATAACCAATGTTAATTATTTTAAAAATGGAGGATTTGATTATTTTAATATCTGGAATTGGCACCTTTAGCTTAAGTCTCTTAGGTGTGATACGTTCCGGCCGCGGGGTGCAAAATGTCCGCTCATGAGCCGGCTCCTCAGCCGGCCCGCAGATCGGTATCGTTCGATCTGCGTGAGCGGTGCACCATCATCCGCACTCAGATTAAACTGTCCGCCACGGCTACATCGCTAAAAGGTCAGGTAAATTGACGTTCAGCCTCAAACAACATATTGCTCCACGCGGGTGCGAAGTCGGGATAGAGTTGCACGAGGCACGAAGGTCAATATGCGGATCTTTATCACTGGTGTTGCCGGCTTCTTGGGCAGTCATCTCGCTGACGCCATGCTGACGGATGGTCACACGGTTGTTGGAATTGACAATCTGATCGGTGGCGAACTCGACAATGTCCCGGCAGCCGTTAGTTTCCATCAGGTCGACTGCAACGACTTTGAACGAGTGCGTCGTCTCTCGGAGGGGTGCGACATCTTCTATCATTGTGCAGCGACCGCGTATGAGGGGCTATCGGTCTTTTCGCCCCATATCGTCACGCAGAACATCGTATCCGCGTCAGTCTCGGTATTTTCGGCGGCCATCGCGAACAAGGCGAGGCGTATTGTATTTTGTTCCTCAATGGCCCGGTACGGCGCGCTCGAGCCACCATTTACCGAGGATCAGTCGCCGAAGCCCCAAGACCCATACGGAATCGGAAAACATGCTGCCGAAGAGATATTGCGCAACCTGTGCGAAACGCACGGCGTCGAGTACGTCATAGCAATCCCACACAATATCGTTGGACCTCGTCAGAAATATGATGATCCATTCCGCAATGTCGCATCCATCATGATAAATCTTATGTTACAGAAGCGCCAGCCGATTATTTACGGCGACGGTACGCAGCAACGGTGCTTTTCGTTTATTAGCGATTGTCTCTATTGTCTGAAGGAAATGGCATTCCGGCCGCATGTCGCCGGCGAAATCATCAACATCGGCCCCGATGAGGAAATCGTGACAATCATGGATCTCGCGACGCGCATCGCCAACCAGCTGCGGTTCAATCTCAATCCGATCTTCCTTGCCGGTCGCCCTCAGGAGGTCACGCATGCTATCTGCTCGTCGGACAGAGCGCGCAAATTGCTGGATTACAAGACTGTCATCGATCTGGACACCGGGTTGTCGCATATGATCGAGTATATCGAGCAACGCGGCGTTCGTCCTTTCAAGTATCATATCGATCTGGAAATCGTAAATGAGCTTACCCCAAAAACGTGGACGGAGCGTCTGTTCTGATCAGGAGACGTCCTCCGATGTCAAGCCAGGGTCTGGAAACGATGGCCCGTTTGTTGTCATTGCGATCGTATCGACGAATGACATTCATAACATTCTCGGATGCCTGACGTCGCTTACCGCGTCGACGCACCGCAATTTTTGGATCGTCATTTGTGAAAACGGCGGGCCCGAGGCGTTCGACCGTGCAAGGAAGAGCTTGGCCGAGGCGGACTTTATACACGAGCACAAAGTACAACGCCGCGATGTGTCCTCGGTCGGGTGGACGCAAGGCCATGTTGATTTCTATCTCGCAGAGGGGAGGCAGCCTGTTACACTGCTGAAGAGCGCTAGGAATCTTGGATATGCCGGCGGCGTAAATGCCTGCATTACGGCGGCGGCGAATACGCCTTGGGACGCTGTATGGGTGCTCAATCCCGATACGTTTCCTGAGCCCGAGGCGCTTGCTGCACTCGTCCGCCACCAGAAGGAAGGCAACTATGGTATGGTCGGTAGTCGATTGGTCTTCGTCGCAAGTGGCCTCGTCCAGGCTTGGGGCGGCTGGCGTTGGTTTCCTCTGCTTGGCGAAGGGCGGCCGCTTGGATACAAACAACCCGCCGACACGATTCCTAACATAGCCGATATTGAGCGCCGCATGGCGTTCATCAGTGGCGCATCTATGTACGTTACACGCGCTTATGTGGAGACCATCGGGAGGATGGACGAAGAGTTTTTCGTCTACAACGAGGATGTCGATTGGTGTCAGCGTCGGGGTGCCTTCAGGCTGGGATATGCGCACGACTCTCTAGTTCGGCACATCCATGGGGCAACTGCAGGTGCGTCATCAACGCACAAGCCGAGTCGCTCGCGATTCAATACCTATCTGACCGAGCGAAACCGAATTCTGCTTGCTCGGAAACGGTTCGGTGCGAAATGGCCGCTTTTCGCCGCAATCGCGTTTCTTCTCCAGACATCCGAACACTTGGTTCGCGTTCGATCGTTTCGTCAATTCAGCTTCGCCGTGGAAGGTTGGTGGGCCGGAGTGCGCGGGGAGACCGGCGCTCCGGGGTTTATGCGCAGCGCTACCGCACCGGACATCAGCCAATTTTTCGAGCGCAAGATCTAGTGTGTGTTGTCGCGGCGGCAGCAGCAGGGGCGATTCGGCGCCAAGGCGGCGTTCGATCACTTCGTCTACGGGCCAAGTACGACCGGGTTGTCACCTTGCTGACCAAGGATGGGTCGCTTCCAATATCGCCATCGGCCACAAGCTATTAATTCGCACGGCCAGACATCGGCCGTGATGCTTAGCAACTATTTCGGCTCGGTCACAAACGTTATCGTTGATAACAATCGGCTCGTTGAGGAGTGGCAATACCGGACAATCGACACAAGCCTGAGGAGATTGTTGCGAAGCTGCGCCAAGTTGATCAGGTCCTTGCTAACTCATATCCAGATGGGCGGGGCCCCTGCACAGCGCGCAGCCAGCTGTTGTCTTGTCGGACCAAATGCCAAATTTGGTTTTGATGAGAAATGGCGGCACACGGAGACCACTACAGAATGCGCAAAATCCAAAGCATCATTGCGATCCTCGTGAGTGTGATGGCACTCAGCCAGAGTCCATCAATAGTCCGAAGCGAACCACTCGGGATGGGAAGCAATGACCACCGTATGCTCAAGATGGATCAGGCAAGATACGATCAGTGGCGATCACGCTGGGAGCAGTACATCATCAACAGCGCTCGGAATCGCTATTGTGACAAGGAAACGGGAGAAGAGATCGGATGGCTGGTAACGCCCTTTCTGGCAGGCTTCTATTACGGGTACTTGGCAACAGGGGACACGAAATGGGTCGAGATGCTGCTGGACTGGGCAGACTCCTGGATTAAGCGCGCGGTGACAGAGCCCGACGGCTATCGTGGCTGGCCGAAGTCCGGAGCTGCCGGAACCAGCGTAGACAATCTCGACCACTTCTACGCCGACAGCTTGCTCGGCGAGGCCATGGCGTTACGGCCGATTGTACTCATGTCTAATGAAATCCTCAGAACTCCAGCGCTGAAAGAGAAGTACGGCGCCAAGGCTGTGACCTACATCGAGCTCTCGGAGGAGGTGTTTAAGAAATGGGACGGGCGCGGCGCTTGGCGTCATACCGATAGCGGCGGAATTATCACTGTAGTGGGGCCGTTCGGAATCGACGGGAAGACCGGCACCTGGACGGACGGATATGAAAAGAGGAATGCGCCTGGCATTGGCTTCTCGCACCCAGCCAACAAGGCGAATCTCGTGGCAAGTTGGCTCTTGGCCATGTTCGACGCCACGCGCAAGCCGGAGTACAAGGAACGGGCGGAGAAATGGTTCCGGCTGATGAAGTCGCGGACGCGGCCGACAAGCAGTGGCACGTATCAAGTCTGGAACTACTGGCAGCCGGCGGGAGCATGGGACTATAAAGCGTCTGGAATTCCTAAGCATTGGATCGGGATTCATCCGAATCCGGCCTACTATGACATTGACGTTGAAGCCATTGTGATGGCCTATGCGCACGGCGTGGTCTTCACCAAAGATGACATAAGCCGCCTCGTAGCAACGTCCCTGGCTGAGAAACGATACTGGACCGCCCTGGTGCCGTATGACTTTATGAGTCAAAGAAGATTCGAAGATGACCACAAGCCGGATAGTTGGGCTGGACTGGCTGCGACTCCGTGGTACTTAGCGCTCCAAGGACGGTGACGATCAACGCCAACGACGTGACCCTGAAGAATTGCAAGGTGGCGGGGCGCCAGCTGGGCTGTGATCAACATCATGTCTGGAAAGACAGGCGTGGTGATCCAAGACTGTGAGATAAACGGATTGAGTGCCGAGGGCGTGCACGGTATCAGCGGGCAAGGGACATTCCTGCGGGACAACATCCATCACACCGTGGCCCGCACTATGATGGAATCGCGACAGACGGGCCTGTTTCCAATATTACCATTCGGCACAACACGGTCATTAACTCGCACGACCAGGCATCGGCGGTGATGCTCAGTAACTATTTCGGGTCCGTCACGAACGTCACCGTTGATAACAACTGGCTGCAAGGCGGTGGTTACACCGTGTACTCAGATGGCCAGTTCAATGGCGGAACGATCTCGGGGGTCTCATTCATGAATAACTACTTGGTCAAGGGCCAATATGGATATAAGGGCACCTCGAAAAATTCTTCTCGCCAAGTCGCTACGAATCTGACTCGCTGACCGCAATGGGCCATGGGCGGATCGAGCGAGCGAGTCATGGGGCAGACGGGCTTTTTCGATGTTGAGCGCAGGCT
>Ga0306925_10000469_pt1 | contig 29029 bp, 24 predicted proteins | sample flu12Cox44000176_FD_203755 | JGI IMG/M metagenome (GOLD analysis project Ga0306925, IMG submission 203755) | Lab enrichment of tropical soil microbial communities from Luquillo Experimental Forest, Puerto Rico - flux8day.12C.oxic.44.000.176 (v2)... | ecosystem: Environmental > Terrestrial >... | reverse complement strand
GGGCTCGAAATCATCGAGTACCCATTGGGCATCGCCTTGGGGCAGGTCGAACGGAATCGCGCCCGGCACTACGAGGTCCTTCCCGCAACCGATATCGATCACCCGGCCAGAAAGATACCGAAGTTTGAATTCTTCGCCACGAATTCTATTGGTCTTTTTTGCCTCATTCATGGAAGCCGCAACTTGTCCTTAGCTGCCGGTAACCAGGAAAAACTATCAAAAATCGGGGAGCGATTAAAGCATTGAGGTGCCGCGATCCGACGCAACGCGTTCGGAAATCGCATGACCCCGTAATACCAGACGCCGCTGGAAATGCGCTGCCAGTTTCAACCGTAGATTACAACTTTAACGAGGTTTGGCAAGTGGATGATTGCCATCCCGAATATCGGCGTGCGATCCGTGTGGACGTGTGAAAAACCCGGGCTGGCGCCTTCGTCGGACCAGCGGCCGATCGTACCAGCCTGGCTGTGGCCAACAGGTTTCCTTCCCGGATTTTCCGATGGACGACAGTATAGTGCCCCAATAGGTTAAATTTGCGGCATTGTCATTACGCTGGGCGAGGCGGGGCGCTCATTCGGCAGCCGCCGGATGAAACGGATGACTTGTCAACGGAGCCCGATAGGACGCATAAATCCCTATGGTTCCGCTGTCGTTTTTGCGAAATGGATTAGGCGGGAGTGGCGTCGGCTCACGTTTCCAGCGCGTCCTGCGGCATGCGCGGTCTCCGCGGTCGCTGCCCACGCTGTTCTGGAAGAACATCAAATATGAGTTTGCTTCGCGACGACCAAGTTATTGGAACGAACTCGGACGTGGTTTCGCCGCACGCGGACGTTACGAGGAGGCGTTGACGTGCTATGACCATGCGCTTGGGCTCAGGGGTGACATTCCGCAGATCTGGAACAACCGCGGGAATGCGCTGCGGAACCTTGACCGCCTGGACGAGGCGGAGATCAGCATATGCGAGGCGTTGCGCCTGAAGCCCGACTTCGCCAACGCCCACAACAATCTCGGAATTGTCCTCGACTACCTCGGCCGCTTTGGGGAAGCCGAGGCAAGCGTGCGCACGGCGTTGCGCTTTCAGCCGGAGCATGCGTTCGCTTATTTCAGTCTGGGCGATATACTCTATCATCTCGGCCGCGCCGACGAAGCCGAGGCGAGCTACACCACGGCATTGCGCCTCCGACCGGATATATCGGAATGGCACGTGGCCCGCGGTCTCGCGCTTCTGTTGGCCGGGAAGTTCGAGGAAGGGTGGAAGGAGTTTGAGTGGCGCTGGCAGACCGAACGCCGGATCCGTTTTCCGGTGCCGTCGTGGAAAGGTGAACCAATCGGGGATCGCGTCATCCAATTGTACGCCGATCAGGGCCACGGGGACGCGCTGCAGTTCTGCCGTTATGTCCCGCAGGTCGCCGCGTATGCCGGGAGGACCATCCTTGCGGTTCACCCGGCCCTGATGAGACTGCTGTCCCGGCTGCCTGGCGTAAGTGAAATCACCGATCAGGACGGCCGACCACCGGTTGATTTGTGGTGCGCATTGATGAGCCTGCCGCATGCCGTCGGCGCCTCGCTGGAAACCATTCCGGGGACGACGTCCTATCTAACGGCAGACCCGGCGGACGTTGCTCACTGGCGCGAGCGGCTCGCCGGTTTTGCGGGTCTGCGGGTCGGATTATGCTGGGCTGGCGATCGATCGAACAACCTGAACAAGATTGTCAAGGATCGTCGCCGCTCGATCACCCTCGACGCATTGGCGCCGCTTGGCGACGTATCGGGGGTGCAATTCGTCTCGTTGCAAAAAGGACCATCGGCGGTCCAGGCGGCGCGTCCGCCGCGCGGCATGGAGCTGCACGATTTCACCAAGGATCTCCATGACTTTGCCGACACGGCGGCTTTGATCGATAACCTCGATCTCGTCATCAGCGTCGATACGGCGGTTGCGCATCTGGCCGGTGGCCTCGGCAAACCGGTTTGGCTTTTGAACCGTTTCGATACCTGCTTCCGCTGGCTCCAAAATCGGGAGGATAGTCCTTGGTATCGGTCTTTGCGCCAGTTTCGCCAACCCACCCCTGGCGACTGGACAAACGTGATCGACCGCGCGCGAGACGCCTTGCAGCGCCTCGGTGATGGCGACCGCACTCAATTACGGCCGCCGGTGCTGACCAGCTAGCGGGCCGCTCGACGGCGTTGGTCGCACGCCCGACCCCAAGGAGGCAGAGAACGCGATCGCCGATCACCCCGGTAGGTTAGGTATGGTAATCTGATCGACCGCCCGATCGGCTGACTGAGACCCTGGACAAAGCGGACGCGCCGCTGGCGCTGGCTTTTCCCGTCGAAATTCTGGCGCTTCGATGGGGGCGACGTTCGCACGAACAAAAATCAATAGTCGTCCGAGAAGAACCGCGACGCGGTTGACGGGGCTGCGGGATCGGGGCCCCGGCAGTAATCGAATTTGCCAGAAAGTGCGGTTGCGGACGCGGGTTTTAGTTTCATGGTAGAAAAGCCGTCTTTCTAATTAAAATGCGGCGAGTGCCGGGTCAGAGGTGGAAATCGCGGAGCTCAAGGTGGCGTGCAACCCCGATTACTTGAAGCCGGGACGGCCCTAGACTTGCCGGTCGCGAAGACGGCGACGCCTTCGCGGCGGCTTCGCCCCCCATCAGCGCCACCAAACCGGCCAGCGTAGCGGATCGCCAGTCCAAACTTTTTACGGATAGGGGTCGGCCCGCAGGTTGAAAGCGATCGAGATCCGCGCGCTGCTTCCGTTGTGGGGAAACACCATGTGGGGAACATAGCTGGGGAAAAGCACCATCAAGCCCGGCTTCGGATGCACATAAACGCTCGAGGGCAGGGTGCGTAGGAATGCCATGCTGCGGCCTTGGCAGGGATCGAACAGGTGAAGCGGCGCACCCCGATCGGAATCGCTCGGTTCGCCTGCATCGACGTAATAGGTTCCCGACCAAGTCGACGCGGGATGCACATGCACGTGGTTGAAGTCGCCGCTCCGGTTGACGTTCGCCCAGGCGGAGAGCGTCCAACGGCACGGCGGCGCGTCCATCGTCTTTTCGGCAAAAACACGCCGCGTTGCCTCGTCGGCGAGCTCGTGCATATGGGCAATCAGCCGCCGTCCAGCATCACCGCAGAACTCGAGCTGGCCCGTTTCCGAATGCCAGCCGCCATGGTTTGACTTCCCGATCCCGGGATTCTCCGTTTCATGGACAAGAATGCGTTCGCGCAACGATAGGTTGAGGCCGGGGCCGTCATCCCACACATGGGTAATGAGGGGGGTTGCGAAAACATTTGCGTACCGCGTATTGGAAAAATCGGGCATCTGGTCAAGCTCCGCCCACACCGCACTCCTAGGGCGGCCTTTGTGAGAGCGCCTGCCGCTCACTCGGAATCTCCCGAAAATTAATCCGCATCGCCCGCTCGGGCAATCGGGTAAGCACGGCGATGCGGGCGCACCCAATGGCCAGGATGATGTCCTTCTTGGCCAACCGGACCGGGGCAGAAATCCCCGCTGCGGTTAACATTGACCCAAGCCGAGACGGCCACCGGCGGCAACCGATTTCGTTGCGCTCTTTCGGCGGCGAGGCGGCGCGTGGCCTGATCGGTCGCGAAGGCCTAATCTCTGCCGTCATTGCCGAGGAATTTGCCCGCGGCTCCTTTGACGATGACCCCCTCGCGTCTGCCTTCTTCTGCCACGTCGAAAAACTTTACACCTCAGAAACCCCGCACCCGAAGCCGGGAGTGCTCCGCAGGCATGCTGGGATTTCGCCCTAAATAAGCAGAAGCAAGCGCTTGAATTGAACGGCGGTCGGATGCGTATCCCGCGGGCAAGGGCGGCGTGACGCGGAATGGTGTCGAAAAACTTTACACTTCAGAAACCCCGCACCCGAAGCCGGGAGTGCTCCGCAGGCATGCTGGCAATTCGTGCTAAATAAGCAGAATCAAGTGCTTGAGTTGAACGGCGGTCGGCTGCGTATGCCACGGGCAAGGGCAGTGTGGCGCGGGATGCTGTCGAAAAACTTTACACTTCGCGATGCGGTGCGCGGCTCGATCGGCTTTAAAGTCATGAAAAAATTGATATTTCACCGCTTGGCCCGTATCTTGCTGGGGTTAGGCGCATGTTAACAACCGGGAAACCCCGGGGAAGGAGGAGAAGATCATGCCCGATGAAGGTAACATTCGCGGTACCGAAGGCGCGTCTCGGCGCGATGTGGTCAAGAAGTCGGCCCAAGTAGCAGTGACCGCCCCGGCAGTCGCCCTGTTGTTGAATGCCTCGACAAAGCCTGCCTTCGCACAAGCCGCCATTCCCTCTAATACAAGTCACATTCTCGACGACTTCACCTTTGGCAATAACGAGGAAGACATCGACGCCATTGCGTTACACAGCAATTTCAATCCCCAAAACAACGCGCCGCAGCAGGACGACCACGTCTGATTTCGGCTGGATAATGAACCCCAGCGGAAGACTCTGAGTTTGCAACGCCCCCCCGGGCTTGTCGCCCGAGGCGGGGCGGGCAACAGCGTCCTCTTCACGGCGTAAATGCTGTCCTTGGGGCCCTGTGCCGCGACTGGCAAGCGGCCGCTTCAGGTCGTGCTTAACCCGGAAAGACGTGGGTGGGGTTGTCGATGCCGGCAGCAGGACGCCATAGTCGACGATGCGGGGCGTGATCCGGTGGGCCTTAACGTGATACAAAGAATTAAGGTCATAAAAAGAACTGGCTCGTCGCCGTGTGGTTTGGTTTTTGCGAAGGATTGGCCGCTGGACAACCGGATCTGTAACCGGTAGGTCGCGCCTGGATTTGGTGCGGGGGAGTGCAAAATACGCGCCGCGGAGCTAACCTGCGGGTTGGAAAATGACGGCCCCGATGAGCAAACTCCCTGCAACGCTCGCTGATTTGGTTTCGCCCCTGACCGAGCCCGAACTCATGGGGCTCCTGCGCCGGCGCGAATTGGCGTACCGACCTTGTGCGAACGGCGATCACTACGCCCCGATGCTTGGCTGGTCGGCGCTTCGGAGCATGATCGAAGCGGGGAATTTTTTTGAAAAGCGCCGCGATGATATCCGCGTGACGAAAGAGTCGATCGTGGTCCCGGCGGGGCGATGGACGACCAACGGCAAAGTCGATGCCGCGAAGCTGGAGGAGTTTCTGGCAAGCGGTTTCAGCGTCGTTGTTCTTCATCTCGACGAGCACGTGCCGGCTTTAGCCGCCGTCTCTGGCGAGATCAGATCGCGAACCCTGGAAGGGTCGTTTGTCGGAGCGGTTGTCACGTCCGGGGCGGGCGCTGGGGCGTTCCCGGTACATTACGATCCCGAGGACCTCGTTATCCTGCAAATCGAAGGGACCAAGCGGTGGCAGATTTTTGGTCCCCCCGTGTCAAATCCCCTTCGGCGTATGCCGAAACAATCGCCGCCGGAAACCGAGCCGATCTTCGACGAGGTGCTCGAGCCCGGCGATCTGTTGTTCGTGCCCGGTGGCAACTGGCACCACTGCGAGAGCGGATTGAGCACGTCCGTTCATCTCGGCATCTTTTTCCTTCCGCCGACCGGTTGGCATGCCGCTAGCAAAGTCTTGCAGCAGTTTCTGTCCGACGAGCTGTTCAGGACCCCGCTGACGCGGCTCGACGGGGCGTCGGCGCTCGCCGAGGTGGAGGCCGAGGTCAAGAGTCGCCTGATCGAAAAGATCAGCGAACTAAAGCTGAACGAGTTCATTGCCGAATGGAGCAAGATGGCGTATTGAGGCGCTCTCGCGGATCGCGAGAAGGGTTCCCGCGCGCAAGGATTTTGTTTTGAGTAGCCGTTCGATGCTTGCCAATGCGAAACAAAACCTCGCCTTAGACGTCATGGGCGTGCCAGCGCTGGGCGGCATATAGAGAAGGCGTCTCGCCATGGTATGCGGTTTCCTTGAAAACCTGTCGCTGTCCTCGCTTATTGCGCCGGTTGCGGTCGAAGAGTTCCGATCGCGCTACTGGGAGCGGCAGCCGTTGGTCGTCAATCGGAAGGATCCCGATTACTACTACGGCCTCTTTAACCTCGAGGATTTCGAAGAAGCCATCACCCGCTCCCCTGACTATGTCAAGCTTGCGAATGCTGCGACCAGCAAGAACGTGTCATACAAAGCCGCAATGACCGAGGGTTTGGAGGCGGTACTCGGCGACATGCGGGCCGGCGGCACGCTCGTCCTCGATCAACTGCATCATCGGGAGCCGAAGCTGCGCCAGCTCTGCCGAGTGCTGGCCGCGGAGTTGGGCCATAAATTTCAGACCAACCTCTACTTGACGCCGGCGAGCGGGAAAGGCTTCACGCCGCACTGGGACAACCACGACGTTTTCATACTTCAAACCGTGGGATCCAAAAGCTGGAAGCTTGAAAAGCAGCGTCGCGTGTTTCCCGGCAAGGGCGATGACATGGGCGATGAGGGCCGCGAACTCCTCGGAGACCTTCACTCCTTCGTCCTCGAACAAGGCGATCTCATTTATATACCGCGTGGATTCGTCCACGCCGCCGAATGCGGATCGGAGCCCTCGCTTCACATTACGCTTGGTGTGACCGGCGTGTTTTGGGAGGATTTCCTTTATGCGGCAGTCAAGGCGGCGACTCTACAGGACGAACGTTTGCGCCACGTACTGCCGCTGGGGTTTCTTCAAGCTCCCGATGATATGATCGTAAAGCGCCTGAGGGGGGCGTTCCGCGAACTGGCCGATGAGGCATTTCTGAGTGGGGTGGTCGCACAGTTCAAGGACGAGCTGGTGAGGACCTATCCGCTCGATGTTTCGGACCACATCGTCGACTTCTTTCGCCCGAGGCCGCTCCTGATCGACGATGTTGTCGGCGCGCGCCGCGCCATCGTCTACCAGATGCGCAACGAGGGCGACTCGGTTCGCGTCAATTACGGGGCACGCGCGATTGTCTTTCCGTCCTTTTTCCGCGAGGCGTTGGAATTTGCATTGAACCGCCCCGCCTACATCATCCGCGAGATCCCAGGTGAGCTTGAGAATGAGGAGCGAATCGCCTTCGCGGAGCGGCTCCTCGAGGAAGGACTTATGGTGCGCAAGGGGGATCGCGGGATCCAATGATCCGATCCAATCATGGCTGGCGATCCGGGGGCGGAGCTGTGATGGCTTGACCGGTGAAATCGGCAACCCCTCCGTATCTCGATCTGGTCCGCTCTGCCGCCGCTCTGACGGTATTTATCGAGCACCTCAGGGAATACACAAAGATCGGCTTCGGCGCCTTCTGGGCGCTGATCCATTCTGGTACTCTCATTGGTATCTTTTTAGTCAGACCGCTATCGCGATCTTCTTTGCGTTGTCTGGCTACACTCCGTATCGGCTGTAGCGAGGCTGAGGCGACCAGTCGAGATGAGCGAATGAAACACCCCGTCCCCGACACGCCCTGGCCGAGAGGACGCCGGGCAGCCTGGGTCGGGTGCCAACCCCATGGCGTCCCGCAGGAAAGGTAACTCATCCATGTTTTACAGGGAGAAACGCTTGCCAGGCCCAACTTGGATCGACAGTTTCCTCTTGGCGCTGGCCACCGCTGCCTTTGCGCTGATTGCATTGCCGGCGGGTCATGCCGCCGACGCACCGCCGGCGCAAAAAACCGATACGGCCGCGGATCTTTCCCGCCGGGAGACGGAGTTGCGGAGTGCTCTGAAAGCCAACCCGAACGACGCCGAGGCCCACTTACAGCTCGGACGCATCTACGTCGACAAGGGAAACTGGACTGCCGCAGTGAAGGAAGCGCGCGCGGCGCGGGGCAGCGTCACCCAAAAAGATGCAGCCGACGCGCTGCTTGCCTGGGCCTTGTTTCTGCAGGGCAGCTTCGACGCCCTGTTCAGAGAGGTCGAGCCTGGACAACGTGAGAGCGGGGCCGAGTCCAGGGTGCGCATGAGCCTGGGTCTCGCCCACCTCAATTTGCTCGAATTCACCAGCGCAGAACCTTTGCTGCGCGACGCGGTTCGGCTCGACCCTCATTCTTACCAGGCGCATATCGCTCTTGCTCGTCTTTTGATCTTGCAGCGAAAACTGCCCGAGGCGCGCGAACTGCTCGATACCGCGCGCGCTATCGATCCCGGCCAGGTCGGGATAACGCGGATAACCGGAGAATTGCTTCGCGCCGAGGGCGATCCGGCCGCGGCCGTTGCCGCTTTCAGCAAGGTCCTCGAAACCCACCCGACAAGCGCGCCGGCATTAGCTGGCCGTATCGACGCGCTAATCAGCGCGAATCAACTGTCCGAAGCACAGCGGGACGTCACTCAGGCGCTCAGGCAAGTCAGGAATTCGCAACTCGGTTTTCTCGCCGCTCTTGTGCTTGCCCGTCAGGACAAACTAGCCGAGGCAAACAGCCAGCTCCAGAGGGCCAACCCCGACTTTGGCCGGATGCCCATCGGCTATTATCTCGACGGGGTCTTGAAGTTTCGGCTTGGCCAATTTGACACGGCCGAATACGACCTTGCAAAATTCCAAGGGAAACAGCCCGATGCACCCGGGGTTGCACGCTTGCGGGCCGAAATAGCGCTGCAACGCAAGGACCCGGCGAGCGCCATCAAACTTCTGGAGCCCGTGGTCAAGGCGAATCCCGCGGATCAGTCGGCGGTCACCGAACTCGCCCTCGCCTATCTTGCGAGCGGCCAATCTGATCAAGTGCTTCAGTTATATGAGGAAGTGGTTAAAGCCCCGCCCGGGAAAGTGGTCGCCGATGCAGACCCGGCGGGCTTAATGATGATGTATGGTGATGCCTATGGCGACGTTGCGGAGATTGAGAAGGTTATTACCGGGAAAGAGCCGGATGCGGTGATCGCAATGGCCGAGTTGCGGCAGGGCGATCTCACCAAGGCATCGGCGTTGGCTGAGTCGCTGGCGGGAAGCGCCCCGAACGATCCGCTGATCCAGAACCTACTGGGCTCCGTCCGCCTGGCGCAGAAGCGCCTGCCCGAGGCAGAAGCGATTTTTCGCGGCATCCTCGACAAGAACCGGGATTTCACAGCGGTTGCTTTGAATCTCGTTCAGGTGTTGGTAGCGGAACAACGGCTGGACGAAGCAAAAGAGATGCTGCACGACATGGTGCGGCCCGGCTAATGATTACTGCACGCGATTTTCGTCGAGCGCTGTTGCGCAGCGGTTGGCCATTTTGCAAAACCGTCACGACTATAAAACAGTTATGAAGTCTTGTGAGTCGTCGGACGGCTTGCAGTTGAAGCCGGAACTGAGCCTTCTCTTGGGGTGTGCCCGAGCCGGCGACGCACAAGAGAAGCAAGCAGCGATCGAGCAGTTGCTTGCGGATGGCATCGATTGGACATCGTTTGCCCAAAAGGCGCTCGAGCATGGGTTCGCGAGCTTCGCAGCGCATACGCTCGCGCGCCTGACGCCGGATCAGGTCCCGGACGACATTCTGGATGCGTTCGATGCCCTAGTGGAACAGACGAGCAGGGCAAACCGGGCCCTGTTCGATGAACTCGTCCGGTTGCTCGATGCGCTGGCGGAGAACGGGATCGACGCGATTCCGTTCAAAGGTCCGCTCCTTGCCATCCAGGTGTTCGGCGATCTTAGGCTTCGTGAGTTCGCGGATTTGGACTTCCTCGTTCACGCCGAGGATCTGGCGAAGACGATTGCCACCCTGAACAGCCTTGGGTACCGGCGCTACAGAGAATTGACGGCGGCACAGGCTGCCCTGATCCACCGCCTGCAAGGCCAGGAAATCATCGTCGGGCAATCCAGTGGAACAGTGGTTGAGCCTCACACGCGCCTCGCTTCGCTGAAGATGGCGCTCGACATCGATTATCCGGGCCTGTGGCGGCGAGCCCAGAGCACCAGCGTGAATGGCCATACATTCCTGACCCCAGCGCCAGAGGACGGCCTGCTTCTTCTGGCAATTCATGGCGGGAAGGAAATGTGGCGGCAGGTTAAATGGGCGTGCGATTTTGGGGGCTTCGTTGAAGCGTTCCCGCATCTCAACTGGGCTGTCGTCGCGGAGCGCGCGCGTGCGCAAGGGTGCCTGCGCATGCTCCTTTTGGCGACATCACTGGCGCGCAGCTTTTTCAACTCGACTATCCCGCATGCAATCACCGCCGCCGAGCGAGAGGACCGCACCATCGAGCCGATGGTCCGCCGCATCGTGCAACAGTGGCAGGCCGACGAGCCCGCGCAATCGCCAGCCCATAATTTCAACAGGGATTGGCTGCGGCTCCATGACGGGATCGTGCGGCAGATACGCTATGTGGCGCAGTGCGTGTTTCTGCCAGGCCCGGACCTTGTCGCCTCCATACCTTTGCCGCGCCATCTGGGCTTTGCCTACGTTCCGATCAAGCTCGCCCACGACCTAGTCGCGTTGCCGCTGTGGCAAGCATTTTGGCGAGCGCTCGCGCCAGTGGGGCGTCTGCCGTATGCGTTCGCGGCCTCCGATGTGGCTCTCGCTATCATCCCGGCTTCCATTGAAAACAAGCTGACCATAAAGCGATACCGGCGAGCTCAAAAGGATGCACAGCGCACGCTGGCCCGAACCCCCAACGATCCTGCGGCGCTACGCGATCTTGGTGATGCTCTCGTCGGACTGAGACGTCATAAGGACGCGATTGCCTGCTACGACAAAGCGCTTGCGAATGCGCCGCATGACACGACCATTTGGAAGAGGCGGGACGTCGCGATACAGGCGACCGGCGTTGCCGTAGGCGCCCCGGATTTTCCCCTCGACCCGCAAGACGCCAAGGCATGGGCGATCTACGCGGGGAGATTGTCCAGCTCGCGGCGTTTTGCGCAGGCGATCGCGGCCGCCGATTGTGCGATCGCGCTCGACCCTGACAATGTCGATGGGGTGCGCGCGGGCATACAGGCCCGGCTATGGGCGTGCGACTGGCGGCGGCGAGAAGCCGATGAGCACAGGGTCGGCGAAGAAGTGAAGGCGGGCCAGCCAATCGTAACACCCCTTTTCCACAGAACCATATCCAACTCGGAAGCGGAGAGCCTTGCGCTCGCTCGGCTTTCGGCCAGAGGACTGAGACCTACTGGAGCGTTATGGCGGGGCGAGCGATATGCCCACGATAAGATCCACATTGCCTATAGTTCCACGGACTTCCGTGACCATGTGGTCTCGGACGTGATGGCGGGCTGCTTTGAACATCATGACAGGTCCCGTTTTCGGACAATCGCTATTTCGCTGGGTCCGGATGACGGAAGCATGATGCGCCGGCGGATTACAGCCGCATTTGACCGCTTCATCGATGTTCAGGCCGTTAGCGAATTTGAGGTTGCCAAGCTATTGCGCGAACTGGAAATCGACATCGTCGTCGACCTGAACGGCTACGCGGGAGACTGTCGCACCGGGATCTTTGCCCACAGGCCGGCGCCGGTGCAAGTGAGCTTCCTCGGCTATCCTGGCACGATGGGCTTACCGTTCTTCGACTATATCATTGCAGACCAGATCGTGATTCCGGACCGGCACCGGATCCAGTACGTGGAACAGGTCGTCTACATGCCGCACACCTACATGCCCAATGACAGAACGCGCCAAGTTTTGCCGAAGGCCCCAAGCCGCACTGAAGCAGGCTTGCCGACCACCGGCTTTGTTTTCGCTTGTCACAACTCCGAATACAAGATCACTCCCGAGATCTTCGACATCTGGATGCGCCTGCTGAAATCCGTCGATGACAGCGTATTATGGCTCAAGTCCCCGAATCCGTCGGCGCTCGTTAATTTGCGACGTGAAGCAGATGCGCGCGGTGTTGCTTCGGGGCGGCTGGTATTCGCCCCGCGCCTGCCTGAGGCGAAGGATCATCTTGCGCGCCTTCAGCTGGCTGATCTTTTTCTCGATACGCGGCCGTACAATGGACACGCCAGCGCTTGCGATGCGCTTTGGGCTGGAGTACCCGTGGTAACTTGCCTAGGTGACACGTTCCCGGGGCGTGCCGCCGCGAGCATCATCCACGCGATCGGACTGCCGGAGTTGGTGACCACATCGCTTGCTGAATATGAGAACCTCGCAACAGCGCTCGCGCTAGATCCCGACCGGCTGGCGACGATCAAGGCGAAGTTGACGCACAAGCGTTACACCGAACCGCTGTTCGATACAGTACGCTTCACGCGTGATCTCGAGTCCGCCTATTTGATCATGTGGACGCGTCAACAGCACGGTTTACCGGCGGCCAGTTTTGCCGTTGATTGCGCACCAGCGTGCACCGCCTAGATGCTACGAGATTCTTTCGGGTTCGGTGCTGAAGCGTGTCGGCCGACTGGCCTGCGGCAACCGCGCCAGCGGGATGCTTGATAGAGCTCGGCGCGTCGGGAGGCCTCGCTTGGAACCCATCCAACAGAGATTTCCCGAGGACAACGCCGCTGCGCCGCCCAATAGCGGCGAGCTCCTCGCTACGGCGCTCCGGAGTTGCGATCAAGCCATTGCGGCGAAACCGGATGATCCGGAGGCATACAATGCGCGCGGCAATGTCCTGCTACGTTCGATGCGCTATGACGACGCAGTCGCCAGCTTCGATAAGGCAATCGAATTAAAACCCGATTACCCGCAGCCATACAACGGCCGAGGGAATGCGCTGCAAGCCCTGCGCCGCTTCGAGGAAGCGGTCGAGAGCTACGACACCGCGGTCGCGCTGAAAGCCGATTACGCGGCCGCATACAGCAATCGTGGGAATGCGCTCCAAGCCCTGCAGCGCTTCGAGGACGCGATCGAGAGCTACGGAAAAGCAATCATCCTGAGGCCCGACGACGTCGAGGCATACAACAATCGTGGGGCGGGCCTCAGACGGCTCGCGCGTTTCGATGAGGCGCTTCAGGACTTCGACAGTGCCATCGCTCTTTTGCCTGATCACGCGGGGTTGCATAAGAATCGCGGCAATGCGCTTCAAGGACTTAGGCGTTTCGAAGATGCAATCGAGAGCTATAATACGGCTATTGCACTCAGTTCTCACTACGGCGACGCCTACGACAATCGCGGCGTCACGCAGAAAGAACTGAAGCGCTTCGATGAAGCAATGGATAGCTTCGGCGAGGCGCTCGCGCTAAGGCAGGAGCATCATGACGCAATTTTTAACAGAGCGCTTCTGCATCTGTTGATGGGACGGTTCGAAATCGGATGGCGTGATTGCGAAGCGCGCAAGAATACGAGGATACCTGATGGAAATCGCGGCTGGGGAAAGCCTCTCTGGTTGGGCGAGACCGATATCTCGGGAAAGACCATCCTGGTCCACTGGGAGCAGGGGTTCGGAGATGTCATTCAAATGTGTCGTTACATAAGTCTTCTGAAAACCGCCGGCGCGAGAGTCCTTTTCTTGCCGCAACAGCAATTACAGACGTTGATGCGGGGCCTCAATGCCTATGTCTCCATTGTGGGCCACGACTCGGTCATTCCCCAGTTTATTGATCTCCAATGTCCTATCATGAGTCTCCCACTCGCGTTCAAGACGGATATCGGGAGCATACCGAGCGCGAGCTACATTTCGGCCGATAAAGGAAAAGTCGCAGTGTGGAAGGATCGGCTCGGAAGCAAAACCAAGCCCAGAGTTGGCGTAGTCTGGAAGGGAAATTTGGTGCCGGACGGAGGCAGAAGCATCGAGTTGGAGCGGTTCCAACGGTTGCTCAACCCGTCCCTCGAATTCATAAGCTTGCAGAAGGAGGTGACCGACGCAGAGCGCTCTCTGCTGGACCGCGCAGGCGTTCTCCATGCCGGGGATGCGTTTGCCGATTTCAGCGATACCGCGGCGCTGTGCGTTCTGATGGACCTTGTCATAAGCATCGACACCAGCGTCGCTCATCTCGCCGGTGCGCTTGGGATCCCGGTCTGGGTGTTGCTCACCTGGGTGGCCGATTGGCGCTGGCTGCTTGATAGGGATGACAGCCCCTGGTACCCTTCAATGCGGCTGTTTCGCCAGACAGCGCGCGGGGATTGGAACGGGGTATTGGAGCGGGTTACACTGGAACTGAAAGCGCTTAACCCGCCCGTGCGTTCAGTTTAGCAGTTTCCTAATCAGCATATCGACCGCGCAATCCCATGTGTAATGCGCGCGAACATGGCGAGGGCCAGCTTCGGTTGCCTGTTTGCGCCATACATCGTCCTCGATTGCAGAGGTCATCAGGACAATCAAATGCTCCAACCTGGGATCCAACTGTGACGCGGGTCGCCCATCTACCATGATGACCGATGTTCCGCTTTCTATTCGTCGGGCAAACTCGTCAGTAACGAAGTCGTCAGTGGGTCCTCCGCGCGTGCAGATGATCGGGATCCCACAGGCCGCTGCTTCCAACACCGGCAGGTTGAACCCCTCGGCACGATAGGGAGACACGTAAGCATCTGCAACCTGATACAGCGTCGCCATGGCTTGGTGCGATAAAGAGTCCCCTAAATATGTCATCCTCTGCAAGACGAGTTGCTGATCGCCGGTAGACAAGGTCCGTATAGATTTGAGTAGTAAGGCCCTTGAATTGTAGAGGTGATCCATCCCTTTCAGGACCAGGCGTGCATGGGGAAATTTCCGGCAGACCTCCGCGAAACCGCGGAGAAGGAGGTCAATCCCCTTGTTGCCAGACATCCCGCCGACACTGAGGAACACGAACTCGCCGTCCAAGACCGGCATCCCGCCGCGGACGTGGTTGCGGATGTCTGGCATCGGGTGAAACGTCCCGGTATCCACGCCATGTGGGACGACGAGAACCCGGTCCCTATCAAAGCCGGCCCGGTAAAAGCCCTCCGCCGACCACTGTGAAGGCGTGACGACCTTGACATTGGGAGGCGGCGGACCACGTCGCAGCTGCTCGAATTCTCGCAAATCTGATACTTGAAATTTTCGAATCACTTGTTGTTCCAAGGTTGCGAATACTGCTGTCAGGCGAGAACGCGACGGCGAAAAAGTGAAAGGCGAGAACACTCTGAGGGTGACGTCTGCGCTCTCGGCTGGCTGTGCGGCCTCGATCGATCGTAGCGCCTGCTCGTCGGACGACGCGAACAATCCGGCCTGTGCTCGCCAGGAGGGGCGATAGAACGGCACGTCGACAACCTTGAGAACGATATTGCGGCGCAACAGCGCCAGAAGCTGCCACTGGTTGACGATCGCATAGGAATGTGGAAGAAACCGCCATCCCTCGACGATCAGATGTTTTCCTGCTCCGTCGGCCGGTGCGCGAGCCGACGCACGCGGCTCGATCTTCATCACCGCGAACCCGGACCCCAGCGGCCGCCGGCGATGTCGCGGCGACGTTCCACCATGCCTTGGATTTGCTGGTTCACCACTCGCCGTTTATTCTCCCAGAAAATCGCAACTTTGCGTCAACCGTGTCACCGTGCATGTCCCATTCAAGCAGCTTTTACGCCGTGAAGGCGATGAAGATCCGCATCTCATTAGACAAAAACGCCATGGGCAGCTAATATCGCGCAACATCAATTGCGCCCCCGAGGGACGGACCGCAAGCCGCATTGGCAGCATACTCCATTCGAGCCGCAAAGAATATTCCCCGATGTCGCAAGGTCAAAGTGATATGCGCCGCAAGCTCAGAACGGAATGGGAAGCAGTGATGCTTGGCCGGTTTAGGCGATGCATATGAGGCTGCGGCCCAACTTGGCGCTCCTGTCACTCGACGGCGATGCCGTCGTTTTTTCCGAGGAGTCGCAGCACCTCCTACGCCTCAACGCGCCGGCGGCGTTGCTCTTTCGCGAGCTTCAGGAGGGAACTTGTGCTACGGAGCTTGCTCAAGTCTTGGCGTCGGAAGGGCCCGTAGCACTGGACGAAGCCGAGCAATGGGTGACGGCTACGCTCGATTGCTTCCGGTCGTGCGGCCTATTCGAAGACGGACCAGGCGCGCCCGATGCTTCGATACCGTCGGCCGGCCTGGAAATTCTAGCGGCGCGCATGGCAGCTGAGTGTGCTCCTTATGCACCCTTTGAGCCGGTGGCGGAAGAGCGCTACCGCCTGCTCGAGACCTGCGCGCTGATCCGGTTCGGCCACTTGGCCCAGGTACGGCTGGTCAGGTCGGTCATTGGCCATCTCGCGACGGACGATCACCTCACGCCCAGCATCGTCATCGATATAAGCGCCGAGATGCTGGACAACGGGCACCTCCGCAGCGACGTCTATCGAGACGGCATAGCGATCGGGCGCGCGCCTCGGCTCTCCTGGCTGGCCCCGATCGTGAAGGGAGCGCTGTGGCAATCGGCAATCAATGCACACGATTTCCTTTTTTACATCCATTCCGGGGTCGTAGGAACCGGTGCAAGCTGTGTCCTGCTGCCCGCCGCTTCGGGAGGCGGCAAGTCTTCGCTCACCGCGGCCCTCGTCCATCGCGGGTGCCGTTATTTTTCCGACGAAGTAGCCCTGATCGAAGCGACGACTTTTCACGTTTCGCCGATGCCACTGGCAATATGCATTAAGAGCACGGGGTGGGATCTGATGGCCCCCTATTGCCCTGGGATCTCCCTACTCCCCGTCCATGTCCGCATCGACCGTAAAGTGCTGCGCTACATCCCTCCTCCGGCCGATGCCGTGGAGCAGGTTCCGATGCCCGTTGCGCACATCATTTTTCCCCGCTACGAGCAGAACGCACCGACCCGGCTCGAGCGGGTCAACCGTTCCGAAGCATTAGGCCGCATAATGGACGAATGTGTGGCGCTGCGCCAGCGCCTAGATCACACGAAGGTGCGACAACTCGTCGGCTGGATTGCCGGTATCGAGTGCTACGAGCTGACGTTTTCTTCCCTCGAGGCGGCCGCACAGCTCGTTATGGAAGCTACGGGATCGAGTCGCTGTGGAGCAGCCGATCCCGGTGATCTGCGGCGAGTTTGAGCCCGGCCGAACGTACAGCCAGATCGTTACCGACAAACTGAACGAGGTCGACCCGCAAGCCTGGCTGGCCGATGTTCTGGCCCCCAATCGCCGAGCATCCGGCTAACGGTGTCGACGAAATCTTGCGCGGAGTTGGCGGACGGTGTCATCCGGCCCCGCCAGCCCACAGCCTGGAGCCGGCTTCATGAATCCCGGTCGCGCCAGTCGAGCAGACCCTGTTCGAAATACTGTGAGAAGGCGCGGACGATTTCGTCTTTCGGCACGGGTGTGGCGTCCCGATTGAACAAACCTGCAATTTCGTCCACCGTTCTGCTGCCATCTACCAGCATTATCACCCGAGCGGTGTCGCTGCTGATCACGAGGTTCATCGTCCGGCCTAGAACGCCGTCATGCCGCAAACGCGTGATCTGCATAGGCTCCTCCCCTAGGTTCTGGCGATGAAGAAGAGTGGCGCCAGGAAAGTGCCGGGGAACAATCTTCGGGATCTCCGCCGCGTCCGGCGTTTTCCGGATCAACATTTCTTCGGCTTCTCCCGTTTTTCGGGCTGACGCCAGATAACAAACATGGTTTTGAAAGCTCCATGACGGGCAGTCGCGGCTAAGATCGAGATACGTCGCACGATATGCCTCGATGCCGGTGACGGAGAAGCCGGCTGCATCGAGAAAGGCGGCGCTTTCGGCCTGGTCAAACCGGAAGAACGCTTGCAGCGGCCCGGAGTGGCCGTAGTTGATCCAGACACCATCGTCGCGAAGAATCCGATGGATCTCCCGCGCCAGTTTTCGCGGATCGGGAAAAAGGTCGATCAGAAACGAGGTGACGACGCATCCGACGGAGCCATCAGCAAACGCGGTATCGAGGGCGTCCATGGCTACCAGCTCGATATCGGAGGCGGACGGTCGACCCCGACGCCGGCGAAGGGTGATGTGACCCCTTGGGTTGATGGCGCGTGGCATGGCCAGATCAAGGCTCTTGCCATCCAGCAGGTGGCGCGCGACCCCAAGGACAGGAAACGTCAAATCAAAGCCTAAGACCTGCTCAAAACGCGGCGGGATCTCTGCAAGCAGTCCGCCGGCGCCACACGCTACGAACACGACCGAAGTACCGGACGGATCGGGAAAAGCCTGCCTGAGCGCGCCGCCGATCCTGGCGCTGATAGCCTTGAGCTCGGGCGTATTTGTCCAATCCCGCAAGAGATAGGGAAGAAGGAGGTCAACTGTCCAACTCGTCCGTCGCGCACCCAGGGTGTCGCCCGCCTGATCGCCTAGCGCCTGGGCAGCCGGTTCCAGCAGGCCTAGCAAGGTCTCTGCTCGAGCAATCTCGGTTTCGAGCACGTCTCGGTGCCGTTCGAGAGATACATCGGACAAGCCGGCATCGCGCCCGGTTTGCTCAAGGCTGTCCCTGCGGCGTCGGGTGTTGTCAATCGCCCGCTTCAGTGATGTTAGCTCCGAGCGCACGTAACCGAGCGGGTCTCGCACAAGAATGGGGATGCCTAAGAGCGCCGGATAACGCCTGCCGCAACCGAAGCAATGCAAGCTGTCGGCGGCCGGAGCTAGGGAGCCGCGGCAGTGAAGACAGCGCCAAGACCAATCCTTGGGTGCGCGGCGGGGAGCTACAGCCATATCCGACCGATCTCACATATTCCGACTGAAGTGGAGGAAGTTGGTTCGATCCGCACACTCCCGGATCGCTGCTGGGATGGTTAGACCCGCTGAGCGTATAGCCTGGCCTTCGCCGGTCCGTTTGGCCGAGGAGATCGATCGAGCGAGCGGCTGAACGGTGCGCCGAGGGGCGCTTAGTGTGATGAGCCACATTGCAAGACCGGTAAAAGCGAAGATCGCCGGCAGGAGGCCGGACAAGCAGACGAGGATGCGCCAGATCCAGCCGAAACCTCGTTCGAAATGAAGGGGCTGCTGCCAGGCGAGAACGGTCTTGCCCGGGGGAAAGTGTCGAGGATCGGTGAGTTTGATCAACTCACCCGACCACGGATTTATCAGGGCGGCCACCTCAGGCGCGCCGCCCGCGGCGCCGGGGTGGGCCAAGGCGACCCGATAGGGCCGCTCGGACCCCAGCGGGAGCCCGATCGAGATAAGCAGCGCGCCGGGAGTTATCGCGAGTGCGATAGCGATCGCGCGATCGGCATCGATGCATTGCGCCCCCGCGCCTTTGATAAGCGGAGTGGGGCTGCCGGGATCGCGGCTGGGCAGCAGCCTCATAATGGCCGGGCTGACCGTTTGTGGAAAAACGAGATATACGCCGCTGAAATTTACGACCATGACCACGACAAAGGTCCAGATGCCGAGCGCGCGGTGGAGGTCACGGTACGGGCGCAGCCTCGCGCGCCGTGCGCGACGAGGAAGGCGGCCCGCCAGCGGCTCCGCCCGGGCCACCATAGGATGAGCCCGGTGATCCCGAGCACGAGCATGGCCAAACCAAGCCAACCCACATAGACTCGGCCCGCGCGGCCCATCAGCAAGTTCCCGTGCAGCAGGACGATCACACGGAGGACGCCCGGGAAGGTTTCATAACGCCCGGTGACAAGATCGAGAGAGAGTCGACCAGCACGCCGACGACGAGTCGTCCCTTCACGGCATCTCCGAACTCCATAAGGCGTAGTGTCGCCGGCTGCTCGGGCGCAGCGGGCGCCTCATGGAGAAATGGCGTGAACGCCTCGCCGACCCGCGCCCGTACCGCGGCGATCGTCTGCGCGACAGAGTGAGGGGTTTCCCCGAGCACCACGAGGGGCAGGCCCGCCACCAGCGTGATCCATAAATGGATCTGACGCAGCGCGCGGGGAGCTCGTCCGTACAGATCGATGCGCCATTCGAATGGGGCCTCAGCGCATAGGTGGGGCATTGGCCCAGGACCTAGTTGAAACCAGACTAGCAGTCTGTCGGCCGGATGTATATCCGGCGGTGACGGGGGCGACTGACGGTGCGCGGCCGGCGGCTCGTTCGTCAGTGACCATCTGGCGCAAGCGAGCTGCGCGGCCGCGCCGGATTTTAATGCCGCCGCCGGTGCTCGATCGGCACCCGTGCTGGGTTGGGCTGATGAAATCGATTAATATCGGCTTTGATGAGCGTTAAGAAATCGGGGTCAGATGAAATTATTTTCCCGATATCAAGCGCCAGATTGGCGCGACTCGGGTCCCATTTGGGTAGGATCTCGTTATCGCCGACAGTTCCCAGGTGTCCATGCATGATGGCTACGACATTAAGTACACCGTCCTGGACAAAAAAAATTGGAGAACCGGAGCCTCTCGGCCGGGTCTCGCAGTCCGTCGTCCACAGACCGTCGTTGTCTATGTCGTGGTATTGTTCAAAGAAATGACATTTGTCCTGCCGCCAGAGCGACACAAGACTCTTATCCGAGGGATAGCCTGCCACCGAGAGCGATTTCTTTGTTGCTGTGGCGGACTCTAAAGGAGCCAACTGAAGCCATCCGATGTTCGGGTACTCACCTAAACACTTATGCCCCGCAGCAGGCCTAAGCAACAAGAGGGCCCAATCCCTGCCGGAAAACCTCGAGAACTGACCATATTTTGCCGGCACCGCAAATGATTTGTTGCCGCCTACCCTAAAGGTCGCGGAAACGTCGCGCTCCGGCTGTTCCTCGGCTTTTCGAAGCCCAGACCGATAGCCGAAGACGACGTGATAGGCGGTTAAGATGTAACATGGCGAAACAAGGAACGCCGTTCCCATGTGAAAATCTGACCTTGGCGCTGTGCCTCGGTCTGGTTGAGGGTGATTGGTCCAGATGAGTCCGATCGGCGCGAACATTTTGTCGGCACCAGTTTGCGACTGCGGATGCCTTGGATCATGAAAGGAGTTTGGATCGTCGGAAAACACAGCCGCCTGGTGAAACAACGTTTGGCCATCTACCTTTGTGCCCGTCGTCGAAAAGCCCGACGCCCGTACGGGAACGATCATCATTGTCAATATCGCGGTCAATCGAACGATCAATGTAATCATGGACGCCAGTCCGGGGACGCTTCCGGCGGACGCCTCCCAACGGTCGATTTGGTCGTAAATGATCGTCCGTCTGTGATTGTCATGCTCACCCTCCCACCCTTCCCCGGGGTGGTCCTGGCGGAGCCGGGGTAAAAATTCGTTTGGGTCCAAGCGGCGCCGAGGCTGGTATGGGCCGGCAGACATTTAACCGTAACCTCGACGATTTCATGCGGAAGTTGACTATGCCGCGATGGCCTGCGACGCAGATCCTGCGCCCGCAGCGGAGACCTCTCGGTCGCCACCACCCAAGCTCACCCGGCTCGACCCTTGCGCGGCGTGGCGCCGGCTAGCATCCCCGCGCAGTTACCTCGTTCTCTGCTCCTATCTTGCCGCGGAGCCGCTCTCGGCCTACAACTTGCTTGTTTTATTTGATGCTTGCAACACATTCAGACGAGCTGGGCCACCTGATTGCTCAGCACGTGCACTCTGCAGAAGCAGAGCTGAGTAGCGGCCCGTTGCAATCCGCGAACCGCAGTGATTGGCCAGTCCCTGAGGTTGTCTTCATCCCTACCGCACAGTGATGCGGCCAGGCCATAAAGAAGGTGCCCTCGGCCTCGGCTCGGGCTCCAATCGCGCGGCAATCGGCCGGCAAAATGGGCCTGGTTAATGCCCAGGTGGCGGAGAAGCTGCCGGAGGCGTTCCTCGACGCTCAGCGTAGTTTCTGAGGTCATGTGTTTGCCCGGGCAGCCACCGCTACCCTCGACTAACCGCCGCCTCCGGCCGCAACGACGCGCGGATTTCCTCTTCGGTCGGCCACCAATCGGGGCGCTCGATCTCAGTGACGCGGTCGCGGATGATCCTGGCCGGTGCTTGGACCTTGTAGAGGCGGCGGGCGTTGCCGCCGAGGAACTTGGCCTGGTCTTCGACCGGCAGGCCGTATTTCCTCATCGTCTCGATCGCGCGCCAAGCGTCGTCGCCGTCATGGTGATAGACGTCGGACGACCAGGCCAGGATGTCGCCGTAGAACTCCGGCAAGCGCGCCGGCGGCGCCTCGTCACCCTCGAACCCGGTCATGCAGTGCAGTGCGAAGGTTTCGCTCGGCAGGCGCTTTAATGGCGGCAATTGCCGCTCGTTCTTGTAGAGCCGGTAGGCCTTGTCGCATTCGTCTAGCAAAAAGCTGAGCCAGGTCGACGACGCTTCGAACACCGCGGCGTTGATCTTCGGGTGCCGATCGAAAAAGCCGGACATCAGCACCAAGCTGACCCACAGTGCGGCCTCGGCCTGGAAATTCTGAACATTGGTCAGAAAGATGTGCGGCAGGCCGGCGGTCGCGACCGTGCGGCGGATCAACTCGGCGCCGGAATATTGCTCGCTGTAGCCGCTCGGCTTCAAACTGCCGAAGGCCGGAAACGGGTGCATGCCATAGACCATGCCGGTCTCTTCGAGCGCGTCCCAGACCGGCTCGTATTTCGGCTGCAGCGGGTAATTGCCGAACGCGTCCATCGGGCGGACGAGCGCCACCCGGCAGCCCAGTGCTGCCACCCGGCGCACCTCCGCGACGGCATAATCGGGATGCTGCATCGGGATCAATGCAGCGAAGAACAGCCGCTCGGGATCGGCCAAGGTGTATTCGTAGGCCCATTCGTTGTAGGCGTGGCAGAAGGCCTTGGCGCCGAGCGCGTTTTCGAGCCACGGATAGATGTCGATCTCGGTCGGGATGATCATGACCTGATCGATGCCCTGAACGTCCATGTCCTTGAGGCGCGGCTTTGGCTCGTAGGAGCCGGCATGGTCGAGATAGGCCACCTGCTCTTGGGTCAGCGCGGTCTTCGGATCGAGATTGCGCACGTTGAGCGCACGCTGGATGTCGTGCTTGACCCCGGGGCCGGCATTGGTGATGACCCGCATCGTGCCGGGGATGCCGCCTTTGCGCGGCGAGCCGAGCCCGACCCCGGCGCGGCCGTTGACGATCAACAGCCGGCTGTCGGCGTCCCACCAGATCGTCTGCTTCAACGCGTCGAGCTCGTCGCGCGTCAGAAATTCGTGCGCGCGTTCCCAGATCAGCGGCGGCTCTGTGACGTGCGCGTCGCAATCGAAGGTCGCGAAATCCTTGCTCATCGGCGCAAATCGTTGAACCGGCATAGTCTGCCCCCTCCTATAGCGACGGTACGAGGCGCTGCGTCATTGCGAACCCCCGGGCGGCCGGCCCTGACGGGCCATTCTGGGGGGAAGCAATCTCGCGCAAGCAAAGGCGTACCTGCAACTCCGAGATTGCTTCGTCGCTTCGCTCCTCACAATGACAACGTCTAATCCTCGATCCAGCCCGGTGGCAGGGTAAGGCAGCCCGGCCAGGCGAGCGACACATTAGCAGTTCTCCGGCGGGATATCACGCACATCACGGGCACGCCGAGAGGCGGTCGGCGGCGGCTTCGATCGCCTTTCGCCGGGTCGTTGCCGTCGCCGCGTTCTGGTCGCGAACACGGGCCAGGATCGCGGGCGGAGCGATCTCCGGACGACCCGTGTCGAAGGGTGGCGCCGGCGCGTATTCGATCTGAAGCTGGATCGCCTGTGCGACCTCTGGTCCGGCGATCTCGGCCACTAGGCTCAACGCGAAATCGATGCCGGCGGTGACGCCGCCGCCGGTGACGACGTTGCCGTCGCGAACGACGCGACCCGGGTCGGGGATCGCCCCGAATACGGCGAGCGTGTCGCGCCACGCCCAATGGCAGGCGGCGCGTTTGCCCCGCAGCAGCCCGGCCGCACCGAGCGCAATCGAGCCCGTGCATACCGACGTCACAAACTGCGCGGTCGCGGCGAGCCGGCGCACTTCGGCGAGAAACGCCTCGTCATGGATCGCATTGTCGGTGACGCCGCGCCCGCCCGGCACGCAGATCACGTCGCATGCCGGAATATCGGCGAGCCGCTGTAGCCCCGCGAAGGTGAGCCCGCCGCTGCTCTCGATCGTGCCACCCGCGACGCTGGCCACGATCACCTCGGAACCGGGGAGGCTCGAGAACACCTGATGCGGCGCCGTGAAGTCGAGTTGCGTCACGCCGGGAAACACCGCGAAGACGATTACCAGATTGCGCTCGCTCATAGCTGAGTCCTCCGTGGGGTTGACACGAAGACCATATAGGTCATAGCCTTTGGCTGAAATGACCATTTTCCCTCAGTTACGGCCATGCGCACGGTAGGCGTACTGATCTTTCCGGACTTTCAGCTTCTTGATGCGGCGGGGCCAATTGCGGTCTTCGACACTGCCGCGCGCGAATGCACCCCGCCTTGCTATCGTCTGCGGGTTATGGCCGGCACCGCCGGGCCGGTGACCAGTTCGTCAGGCGTAGAGCTGATCGCCCAAACATTCTCCGATGACCCTCTCGACACGTTGATCGTTGCCGGAGGATCAGGGTCGGGAGAAGCCTCTGCCTGCCCGCAGACACTGGCCTTTATCCGCGCGGGGGCTACCCGAGCAAGGCGGATTGCGAGCGTGTGCACGGGAGCCTTTATTCTCGCAGCAGCCGGATTGCTCGACGGGCGCCGCGCCACCACTCATTGGGGTCGTGCAGCCGAATTGGCCCGCGCCTATCCGCGGGTCCACGTCGAGCCCGACCGCATCTTTATCCGCGACGGCCAGGTCTGGACCTCGGCCGGGGTCACGGCCGGCATCGACCTGGCGCTTGCGCTGGTCGCCGACGATCTCGGCGAGGCAGTCGCCAAACGGGCGGCACAGCAGCTCGTGGTCTATTACCGGCGACCCGGCGGGCAGTCGCAGTTCTCGGCATTGCTCGAAGCCGACCGCCCAGGCAGTCGGTTTTCCCCGGTACTGGGGTGGGCACGCGAGCGGTTGGGTGAGCGGCTTCCTGTCGAGCGGCTGGCGGACCGCGCGGCGATGAGCCCGCGCCATTTCGCCCGAGCCTTCATGGCCGAAACCGGCACGACCCCCGCCAAGGCGATCGAACGCCTGCGCCTGGAGGCCGCACGCGAACGGGTCGAGAGCAGTGCCGAGCCAATCGAGACGATCGCTATTCATGCCGGCTTTCGCGACCCCGAACGGATGCGTCGCGCCTTCCTGCGCGCCTTCGGCCAGCCTCCCCAAGCGCTTCGCCGCGCTGCCAAACTCAGCGACTCCGGCCCTCGCCCGCCTCCAACTGGCACCATAGGACTTGCCTGACTCACTGAGGATGTAGGCCGACTTGCGTTCCCGGCAAGTGCCACATGGTTGCTCGGAGGATTTTGCTATGACTGCCAATTCTGTCGTGCGGGCCCGCATCGGCGAACAGACCAAAAACGAAAGCCGCCGCTGTACTGAGGGCAATGGGGCTGACTGTGTCCGACGCCTTCCGCCTGATGATGGTCAAGATCGCCCGGGAAAATGCGCTGCCGTTCGAGCCGTTGGTGCCCAATGAAAAAACCATCGAGGCGATGAAGGTCGCTCGGTGTGGCGAGCTAACGACCGCCCGTCCGCCAGGGAAGCTGCTCCCAAGCCTGAATGCGGACTGTTAGGGACACCGTCCGATTTCGCCGAGACTACAGACGCGAAAAATCCGGCCGGCTGCGCCGGCGTCTCGATGCCGACTTGCTCGCAACCGACATTGGCGAAAGACGAGCCATTGCCGCGGCGCTATTTCGATCACCCGCTCGGCGGAGAGTGGAGCGATCACAGCGATTTCCATATCCGACCGCGCCTCATCCGGATCTACCGGAAGCTGGACGATGCGAGCCTCGAGCTCGTCCGGCTGGGCTCGCACAGCGAGCCTGGAGGCCGCGCGCGCGAACGGTCCATGGTCGTCATGCGCGGACCGCTCAGCGCATCGCTGTCTTAGTTCTGCGTGACATGTATCCTCATGGCCGGCCTCCGTGCCGGCCATCCACGTTTCCGGCACGCCAATTGGCCAAGTCGTGCAGTCGAAAAGTCTCCCCGGACAGCTTGCTTTTTTTTGCTCCGGCCGCTTGAGAAACCCGGGAGCACGTTATTCTGCCGCGGGCGTGTGATGGCGCGAAACAAAATGTTCCTCTCCCGCCTAAACCTTCTATGGAGTGCTGGATGTCCCTAGCAAAATCGCTGCGACCACGGCTCCGACACCGGCCCAGACGGCGCGAGCGCAGTCGTGGGAATACTTAAGTTGTTCAAAATCATCCTTGGTGGTCCAGTTATAGAAGTGCCACTCAAGCAAGAACCAGAGTGGGGGCGTAATTGCCCATAAAGCAGCGACAATTCGAAGAATAAGAAGAGTTTCACGCGATGGGGTTAACAAGTGCAGTACCGCCGCGGACAAGGTCAGCACCAAGCCGACAGATCCCAAAACAATACCCCAGTTACAGATCATCTCTCGGGTTGTGCGAGCTTTCTTAACAGGGTGACTGTCTTGTGTTGCTTCAGACATTTGCGACCTCTTGGCCATACGCAAACTTCGTGGTCATGCGTGAAATAGTACCCGCTATCCAGTTGAGGGGTCCATGACATCGACCGATGCGAACCGGATGGCAGCTCCCGAACGCGCCTTCCGCATTAGGGTTAGCGAAGGGATTCACATTGAATCAAAGCATTGATCTTACGGAGGTTTGCATGATGAACCGAGTGCGCGTTTCTGTCCAACGTGACGTGAGGAAGGCGACCTTAATCGTTCGTGGGTCGGGCAGTACGCTACTCCGGAGGCCTGCGTTTGCCAGCCGACGCACATGGACATGCTGCGCCTCGTGCTCGGCGGCTCGGCGCTGACTGCCGAGCTCATCCGCTCATCGAGCTTTTCCCAGTCTTGTGACTCCGATTTCATTGGTGACGCGCCGCCCGGCGCGCGATTGCTTCGCTGCGCTCGCAATGACAGCGCCAGTCTAATCCTCGAGCCAGCCCGGCGGCACGGTCATACAGCCGTGCCGCTTGAGGATAGCGTCGATCTCTGCCATGTCGTCCGCCGAGATGGTCCAGCCGAGCGCGCCGAGGTTTTCCGTCACCTCGGCCGGTTCGCGAAAGCCGACCAATGCGGTGCCGACGACTGGGTTGCTCAAGGTCCAGCGCAATGCGAATTGAGCCAGGGTCTTGTCGTATTTCGCCGTGAGGCGCTTGAGATCATCGACAGCCTGGAGGTTGCGGGGAAACTGCTCGGGGCCGAACAGCGAGCGGAACAAGTTGATATTGCCGAGCATGCCGCCGCGCGAGCGCCAGTCGCTCTCCTCGAACTGCATGCCGGCGTGAAAGGTGCCGCTCAGCATCCCGTAGGCGAGCGACCCGTAGGCCATGACGCCGGTCTCTTGGGCTGCGCAATAGGGGAAAATCTCAGCCTGCATGCGCCGCTCAAACATGTTCCAGCCATATTGCACGATGTCGACGCGGCGCAGCCGCATGCAGGCCTCGATCTGCGCCAGGCGGAAGTTCGAGACGCCGATGTAGCGTGCCTTGCCCTGCCGCACGATGTCGTCGAGCGCCCGCATCGTCTCGTCGAGCGGCGTCTCGGGGTCGGGCCAATGGACGAGATAGACCTCGACATGATCGGTCTGCAGCCGTTGCAAGCCTTTATCGATCGACGCCATGACGCGGGCGCGGCTGCTGTCCCTCCGGTTCGGCGTTTCGTCGTAGCCGACGCCGAATTTGGTGACGATCGCGACGTCCCCGCGGCGATTGCCGAGCGCCCGCGCCAAGGCTCGTTCGGACACTCCCATGCCGTAGGCTTCGGCGGTGTCGAAGCAATTGGTGCCATTATCGAGCGCCTGCTGGACAGCGCGCGCGAACTGGCTCTCGTCGATCCGGCCGTAGGTGCCGCCGATTTCCCAGCACCCGAACCCGATCGCGGAGACCTTCAGGTCGGTCTTGCCAAATCGCCGGTATTCCATGCGCTTCCCCACCGGTTGGCTGCGCGGGGATCGCGGCTATCGGCGCCGCACAGCGCCGCCTCGCAACTTCATCGCGAAGTTACAAGGTGTCGAATCTTTGGTCAAACGAACGATCGACCGGCGGCGGATATAGCCCCCTGGTGCTCCCGCAGGCGGCGCGCCGACCCCCACGAAACCGAACATCCGCCCCGGCAGGGGAGGGTATCGGAGAGGGTGAAAGTGGGGTCCCTCACCTGCCGTTCGCGATACCCGCCGGGATCGGCTCAGCCTCGGTGGTGAGCCGACCTTCGCTGAAGCCATGATAAACGGAGAAGTCGCGTCGGACGCGGACCTCTGCGCAACCGCGTTTAGGGTTCCGCAGCCGACCCGAAGCCGCCTTTCGCCGCGGCGAGACATCGGCTGCCCGCCACCCAATCGCCACGTCGGCAATTATGGCAGGGAGGCAAACGGCGCCTACGGATGTTGCTGGGCGCCGTGGGATCTTCGGTAGCCGAACTTTATTTTAGTCCAAGTGTGAGCTAGTTCACAGTCCCCGGCCGATCAGCAAACGATTCTGCCGGGTAGGCGGCTTGGCCGTCCACATCGGTGCTCGAGGGCATCGGCGATGCCGCTGCGTTCTGTGGAGCAAATAGGTTAAAGTCACAACGGTTCTGCACAGGGAGGTCTTGAAATGGTCCTCGGGTCGCCGCCTTGCGACATCGAAATCACGTCCGTTAGGGGCACCCGAACCCCCCCAAACCCCATCGCCGATTCGATCACTGTCACCGGGACCGCCGTCGGATGCCAACACGTCAATGTCTTCATCCATTGTGGGGCCCAAAGCACAAGCACCAACAACGTGCCAGTGGACGCCGCCGGGATCTGGACCGTCAAATTCGCCAGCACCTTGCCCCTCGGCTGCGAGTGCGCAGGGCAGAACGTCGGTGTCGAAGCGTTCTGCAGCGAGGATGCCAATTGCCAGCGGGAATGGAGCCGCCCGATGCCCTGCGACATCGAATGCCCAGGTGTCGACAGCATCAACTTCACACCCGATCCTTTGCCCGCCTGCGTCGAGTTCCCCACGAGCCTGCTTCTCACCCTGGTAGCGAACATGGCGAAGCCGGGGGGAGGCACCTACGATTGGGATTTCGGTGACGGTTCCCCGCACGGCAGCGGCATCGCAGTCACCCATGCGTTCAATTTCCCCGGCGTCTACACCGTATCCGTGACATTCACGCCGAATCCTGTGCTTTTCGCTGGCTGCGCCGCATCGGGGGCGACGGCGGTCTTTAACGTCCCCCTATGCGGGCCGCCACCTCCGCCGCCGCCTCCGCCGCCACCTCCGCCACCTCCGCCGCCACCTCCGCCACCACCTCCGCCACCACCGCCACCGCCACCGCCACCTCCGCCGCCTCCCGGTGGCAATGGTAATGGTGATGATAATGGAGGTGGCCTCTGCGGGTTTCTCCACATCTTGGCCGTTGTTGCCGCCGCCCT
>Ga0306925_10000468_pt1 | contig 29055 bp, 27 predicted proteins | sample flu12Cox44000176_FD_203755 | JGI IMG/M metagenome (GOLD analysis project Ga0306925, IMG submission 203755) | Lab enrichment of tropical soil microbial communities from Luquillo Experimental Forest, Puerto Rico - flux8day.12C.oxic.44.000.176 (v2)... | ecosystem: Environmental > Terrestrial >... | reverse complement strand
GCGTTGTCGGGGCTGCAACGGCCCTCATAGGTGGCCTTGGATTCGTCCTGTTTGATCCGCGGCGCCTTGCCGGCTTTGACCAGGTCGACCGCTTCCAGCATGGCCTCGACGCCCATGGGAAACAGGCGATCGAAATAGACGGTCCCGAGCGTGTCGGCCGGACCAATCGGCGTCTTCCTTTGAATGAGGATGTCGCCGGTATCGAGCCCGTTGTCAGGCCAGAAAATCGAAAGACCGGTTTCCTTCTCGCCCTTGATGATGGGCCAGTTGATCGCGCTGGCGCCGCGATAAGCCGGCAGGAGCGAAGGATGGTACTGGATCGAACCGTAGGTCGGGATTTTGAGAAATTCCTCAGGAACAAACAATGTAACAAACGCCATGACCTGAAGATCGGGTTTGAGCGCTTTGAATTGTTCCCACACTTCCGGTTTTTTGTACGAGTCGGGCTGACACACCGGCAGCTTGGCAGCAAGCGCCGCTTCCTTGAGCGGGTCGGCCTTGGCCCCCGGACGCTCTGGCGCAACGTAGACGGCGACGACATTCTCGCCGCGTTTAAGCAGAGCTTCGAGCACCGCCTTGCCGAAGGCCTGCTGGCCGTGAACAACGATACGCATTCGAAAATTCCTCTCCAATCTATTGACCTCTCCCCACTTGCGTGGAGAGGTCGAGCGAGTAAAGCGAGCGAGGATGAGGAGGCATTCGGAAATTCTCGGACCAGCGATCCGCGCCCCTCACCCCATCCCTCCCCACGCGCAGCGGGGAGAGGGAGATAGAAGTTATGCCGCCTCGGCTTTGGCCGGCTTGTCCGGCGCGGTGATCGCGCCCGACAATTTGATGTCCGCGATTTCCTTTTCGGAATAGCCGAGCGCTTTGCGCAAAATCTCCTCGGTGTGCTCGCCCAGAAGCGGCGAGCGCCGCACGTCCGCTGGCGAATCCGAAAGTTTGATCGGATTGCCGACAGTCAAATACTTGCCGCGGGTCGGATGATCGACCTCGACCACCGTACCGGTCTGGCGCAGCGATGGTTCTTCCGCGATTTCTTTCATCGACAGGATCGGGCCGCACGGAATGTCATATTTGTTGAGGATTTCCATTGCCTCGAATTTGGACTTGGTCTCCGTCCACCTCTCGATCGTATCGAAGATTTGACGCAGCCGCGGCAGCCGCGCCGGCGGCGTGGCATAGTCCGGATCGGTTTTCCATTCAGGCTTGCCGATGACGTCGCAGATCGCGCCCCACACCGGCGCTTGGGTGATGAAATAGATATAGGCGTCGGGGTCCTTCTCCCAGCCTTTGCATTTGAGGATCCAGCCCGGCTGGCCACCGCCAGAATCGTTGCCAGCCCGCGGCACCGCCTCGCCGAACGGTACGCCTTCGCCGTATTGGCTGTATTCGCTCAGCGGACCATGCTTAAGCCGCTGCTGGTCGCGCAGCTTGACGCGGCAGAGATTGAGCACGCCATCCTGCATAGCGGCGAGCACGCGCTGGCCGCGGCCGGTTCGCATGCGCTGATAGAGCGCGCTAACGATCCCGAGCGCCAGATGCAGACCGGTGCCGGAATCGCCGATCTGCGCGCCGGTGACGAGCGGCGGTCCTTCGCGGAAGCCGGTCGTCGACGCGGCGCCGCCGGCGCATTGCGCCACGTTCTCGTAGACTTTGCAGTCTTCATATGGTCCCGGCCCGAAGCCCTTCACCGAGGCCACGATCATGCGTGGATTGAGCTTGTGGATGTGCTCCCAAGTCAGTCCCATGCGGTCGAGCGCGCCCGGGGCAAAATTCTCCACCAGCACGTCGCAGTGCCGGATCAGCCGATCGAGGATTTCCTTGCCCTTGGCATGCTTGGAATCGATGGTGACGGAGCGCTTTGATCCGTTGAGCATCGTGAAATAAAGGCTGTCGGCGCCTTTGACATCGCGCAATTGGCCGCGCGTAATGTCGCCGACCCCGGGCCGCTCTACCTTGATCACATCGGCGCCGAGATAAGCCAACAATTGTGTGCAGGTCGGACCGGATTGCACATGCGTGAAGTCCAGAATTCTCACGCCATCGAGCGCCCTCCCCGCCAGACCCCACGGCTTCGCGCTCGGCCGCGGCAGGCCGTTACTGGAGGATTTCGCGCCGCCATTCTTGGCTTTCAGTTTTACAACTTTCTTCGACGATTTTTTCGCCGAAACCTTGGCCTTCGCCGCGTTGGATTTTGCTTTTGCGACTCTCTTGCGCGTAGCCATTGTTTCTTTCCTCTCCTTGAAGTCTGTGCTGCGCCGCGTCTCGATGGCGCTGCATTATTTCTTCCGCAGCGTGCTTTGCGGATTGAGATTACCGATACGGCCGCTCTCGCTGCCGGCAGCCGGGTCGATCACCGCGTTGATCAGCGTCGGCTTGCCGGAATCCATGGCCGCGTTGACGGCGCGCTTAAGCTCGTCCGGCGTAGTCGCATTAACACCCACGCCGCCGAAGGCCTCGATCATCTTGTCGTAGCGCGCGCCCTTGACGAAAACCGTGGTCGCCGGATCGGCGCCGCCGCTGCGATTGACGTCGGTGCCGCGATAGATGCCATCATTGTTGAAGATGACGGCGCAGACCGGCAGCTTGTACCGGCAGATCGTCTCGATCTCCATGCCGGAGAAACCGAAGGCGCTGTCGCCTTCGATCGCAAGCACCGGCTTGCCGGTTTCGATCGCCGCGGCGATCGCATAACCCATGCCGATGCCCATCACGCCCCAGGTGCCAACATCGAGGCGTTTGCGCGGCTGGTACATATCGACGATGCCGCGCGTAAGATCGAGCGCATTGGCGCCCTCGTTGACCAGAATGGCATCCGGACGCTCCTTAATGATCGTGCGCAACACGCCGAGCGCGCCGTGATAATCCATCGGCGAATTGTTGTTCATTAGACGCGGCGCCATCTTGGCGATGTTTTCGTCTTTTTTGCTCTTGACCGCATTGGTCCAATCGGGCGGCGGCGCGACCCATCTCCCACCCATGCCGTCGAGCAGCGCGGTGACGCAGGAACCGATATCGCCGACGACGGGGGCTGCGATCTCGACATTGGAGTCCATCTCTTTGGGCTCAATGTCGATCTGGATGAACTTCTTGGAGTGCGGCTCGCCCCAGGTCTTGCCCTTGCCGTGCGACAATAGCCAGTTGAGCCGAGCGCCGATCATCATGACGACATCGGAATCCTTAAGCACGGTTGAGCGCGCCGCGCCGGCGCATTGTGGATGTGAGTCGGGCAGCAAGCCTTTCGCCATGCTCATTGGCAAGAACGGAACGCCGGACTTTTCGACGAGTGCGCGGATCTGGTCGTCGGCCTGGGCGTAAGCTGCGCCCTTGCCGAGTATGATCAGCGGACGCTTGGCGTTTTTGAGCACATCAAGCGCTCGCTTGACCGCGTCGGCCGCAGGAATTTGCGCCGGCGTCGGGTCGATCACCTTGACCAGCGATTTGGCTCCGGCCTCTGCATCCATCACCTGCGCGAACAATTTGGCCGGAAGATCAAGATAGACGCCGCCTGGACGGCCCGAGACTGCCGCGCGGATCGCACGCGCCACGCCGATGCCGATATCGGCGGCATGCAGCACGCGATACGCCGCCTTGCACAACGGCTTGGCAACGGCGAGCTGATCCATCTCTTCGTAGTCGCCCTGCTGCAGGTCGACGATTTCGCGCTCCGAAGAGCCCGAGATCAGGATCATCGGGAAACAATTGGTGGTGGCGTGCGCAAGCGCGGTCAGCCCATTGAGGAAACCGGGCGCCGAAACCGTCAAACAGACGCCCGGTGTCTTGGTGAGGAAGCCGGTGATCGCCGCTGCATAGCCGGCGTTTTGTTCATGCCGGAACGAAACGACGCGAATACCGGCGGCCTGCGCCATGCGGCCAAGATCGGTGACGGGGATGCCCGGCACATTGTAGATGGTTTTGATGCCATTGAGCTTGAGCGCCTCGATCACGAGGTGAAAGCCATCCGTCAGCTCGCGTTCCGCCGCGGTGGTTTCCGGTTGGGTCTTCAGTGCGGCCTCTGCCATGGCGAACTCCCTGTCTGTCTCTTGTGTATTGTCTCTGACTGCTGAACTCGCGCACCTTCAGTCTAGATAATCGGCGAATTTGGCGACGTGGTCAGCAAGACCGAGCGCATGATCGCGCACCAATGTCTCAGCGCGTTCGGTATCGCGCGCCTCCAGTGCTTCGATGATATGCATGTGATCGCGGATCGAACGATCGGCGCGGTCCTTTTCGCCGATCGTTTTTCTCCGAATCATGCGCATGTGGGTAAAGAGGTTTTCGGCCAGCTGGATCAGCACCGTGTTGCGGCTCAGCTGGACGATAGTCTGGTGAAATTCGATGTTGATTTCAGAATATTCGTCCAGATGCGCGCGTATTTTGCCATCCTCGAAGGTGGCGAACATGCGGCGCAGCGACGCGATCTCCTCGTCGCTTGCATTTTGCGTGATCAGCCGCGCCGCCATGCTTTCGAGCGCGGCCCAAGCGGTGATCAGCTCGATGACTTCGCGCTTGGATTTGCGCACCACATAGACGCCGCGGCGCGGCACCGAACGGACAAAGCCCTCGCGTTCAAGCTGCGCCATGGCTTCACGAACGGGCGTGCGGCTCACTCCGAACTGTTCGGCAAGGCTACGTTCGTCGAGACGGATTTCGTTGCGGCTGCCATACACGTCCATGCCGACGATGGCCGACTTCAATGCCAGATAAGCTTTGTTCTTGAAGCTGAATGAAGTGTCGATCGATTCTAAGTGCGGCCACGCCGCGGCGGTGAGGTCATCACTGCCGGATACGCCACGCTTGGCGCCACTCTTGCCCAGTGCGCTCTTGGCCAGCGAAAGACGATGCACACCTGAGGACATCTAACGCGCTCGCAACGGACGCTTCGCAACCCAGCGCGCGTTTTGACCGCGCTTTCGAAGCCTCTACATAGGTCACTGTAATACATTATGCCAGACCGTTGAGCTGGTAATAGCGGGCCAGTAATAGAGGGCAGATCTAGGTCTTGGTCTCCTGCGTCCTCCCCCGACATGACAGCGCAAATGAGCCTTTTCCGCCGATCGGCCGCCATCCGCAGGCAGATTCTGGCGTAATCGATCTCCCCGGCCACAGCCGCGAGGGAAACTTGCACGGATTTCGTGAACCAGGGCCGTGGTCTGCGCGTTCGCCTGCGAAGGGGGCTGCCAACGAGCCCAAATCCACTCTATCGGAGCCGCGTATGACTGGCCGCATCGGAATACCGATTCCCGTCGGCTTTGCCGTATTCGCTGTCGGGTTCGCCGTACTGGGCGCTATGTCACAGGCGGCCGCTCAGGCGCTCGGTCCTGACGAAGTGCACGGGCTCGCGGCGCGCCTCGTGCCAAAGACCGCATTGAGCGCAGCGCAGAAGCGCGCAATCTACAATACCGTCGCTCGGCAGCGGCTGCGCACTCAAGCCGCCGAGATTCCATTAATCGTCGGCGCGCCGGTACCGCATTCGGCGATGCTGCTGGCGCTGCCGGATCACGTGAACAGCGACGATTCGCCGGGACAGTTCCTCAAATGCGCCATCGTGGATGACAATGTAGTGCTGATCGATTCAATCACGATGCGCGTGATCGACATTATTCGCGGCGGTGCTGGTCCATTAACTCGGCCGTAGGCCGGATCAAATTGGAAGAATGCGCGACTGCGACGGGGCGGCTAAACTACAGAGAATGTCCATTCAACCCGCGGGCAAGGCAGGCAAGATCGCCGCCAAGATTACTGGAAACTCCGTTACCGGACAGTCCATCGCTGGACTGTCCGGCGCCAAAGTCGCGCCGGCATTTCCGCGTGAAGCGCCGCTGGAATCAGCTTTCACCATTACCGCGACACAGCCGGCCGGCCCGCCGCAGGCGCTCAAATACGGCGATACGTTTGTCGTCCTCGACATTCGCGGCGACATCGGCACATCGTTCGTTGGCTCCTCCGGTCTGTTCCACGAAGATACGCGGCACTTGTCGCGTCTGGAACTGCTGCTCAACGACAGGCCGCCACTGCTGCTCGGCTCGAATATCCGCGACGACAACACCGCGTTTTTCGTGGATTTGACCAATTCGGACCTGATCGACGGCCAGCGCATCGTATTGGAGAAGGACCGAGTCCACATTCTCCGCACAATCTTCATCTGGCGCGAGACCGCCTATCAGCGTCTGGGCTTGCGCAATTACGGCGATCAGCCGATCGACCTTCGTTTGACGATCCTGTTCGAAAACGACTTTGCTGATTTGTTCGAGGTCCGCGGCGCGCATCGCGAGCGGCACGGCAGCTCGGCAGCGAAGGTTCATGGCGGCAGCCGCGTGCTGCTGACTTATGACGGCTTGGACGGCAAAGCGCGGCAGACGGCGCTTGATTTCGATCCGCCGCCGGATCAGCTTAAGACTGACGCCGCCATCTACGATTTGCATCTTGAGCCCGGCGAAACCCGGCCGCTGTTTCTCGCCGTAAGCTGCAATCGCGCGCAAACCCGGCCGCTGCCGTTCCGACGCGGGCTCATTACGGCGCGACGTGAGGTGCGCGAAGCGACACGCCAGCGCACGTCGGTGGAGACGTCAAACGACCGCTTCAACGAAATCCTGTGCCGCTCCGCCGCCGATCTCGGCATGCTAATGACGGAGACGCCGCAAGGCCGTTATCCCTATGCCGGCATCCCCTGGTATTCGACTACGTTTGGCCGCGACGGACTGATCACCGCCCTGCAAATGTTGTGGTGGAGTCCGGACGTGGCACGCGGCGTCTTGCGGCGTTTGGCCGCCTATCAGGCGACCAAAAACGATCCGCTCGCCGACGCCGAGCCTGGAAAGATCCTGCATGAGATGCGCGGCGGTGAAATGGCGGCGCTGCGCGAAGTGCCGTTCGGCCTCTACTATGGCAGCGTCGACTCCACGCCACTATTCGTTCTGCTCGCCGGACTTTATGCGGAGCGCACCGGCGACCGCGCCACCATTATCGAGCTGTGGCCGGCGATCGAGGCGGCGCTCGCCTGGATCGATGGCCCGGGCGACCCCGACGGCGATGGCTTCATCGAATATAAGCGCGCAAGCGAACAGGGCCTGGCCAATCAAGGCTGGAAAGATTCCTATGATGCGATCTTTCACGCCGATGGACGGCTTGCGGAAGGCGCCATCGCGCTCGTCGAAGTGCAGGGCTATGTTTATGCCGCTAAGCGCATGGCGGCGCGCTGCGCGCGCCGATTGGGCCGTGATCTCGCCGCGGACAAGCTCGACGCCGAAGCGGCGCGTCTCGCCGAGCGGTTCGATGCGGCGTTCTGGTGTCCGGCCCTCGATACGTATGCGCTGGCGCTCGACGGCGACAAACAGGCGTGCCGCGTGCGCACCTCAAATGCCGGCCAAGTTCTATTTACCGGCATCGCCGCCCCCGATCGCGCGGCGCGTGTCGCCGCCGGTTTATTGGAGCCGAACTTTTTCTCCGGCTGGGGCATTCGCACCGTCGCAAGAGGCGAGGTGCGCTTTAACCCGATGTCCTATCACAACGGCTCGATCTGGCCACACGACAATGCATTGATCGCGCTCGGCCTGGCGCGTTACGAAGCTAAACGCCCAATCGAGACATTGTTCGCCGGATTATTCGCGGCTGCGACCTACATGGATCAGCGGCGCCTGCCTGAATTGTTCTGCGGATTTCAGCGGCAACGCGGCCACGGCCCGACGCTTTATCCGGTCGCCTGCTCGCCGCAAGCCTGGGCCAGCGCTACCCCGTTCAGTCTGCTCGAAGCATGCCTCGGGCTCGAGTTCGATCCGTTCAACTCCGAAATCCGGCTGCGCAATCCACGGCTGCCGGAGTTTCTGGACGAGGTCATGCTGCGCGATCTGCAGTTATCGTCGTCCAGGGTCGATCTGCGGGTGCGGCGCCATGGCGAAACGGTCTCGCTCGATACGCCGCGCATCAATGGCAATATTCGTGTTTCGGTCGTGTTTTCGTCGTGACCGGGGTCGCAGCGGCGTAGCGCCACCGGTCTAAGCTTGTGGCGGCGGAACTGGAACCGAGCGAAGCCGTCCGGCTTAGTTGACTGAAGTTCCATTGGAACCACGATGCGTGGCAACAGGCTGATCACGACGGTAACGGTCGCGGCTTTTTTCGCGGTTGCGGTCAACGCACCGGCTGTTGCCGAGAATGCGCCCGCAGCGGCGTCCAGCGAGCCTGCCGATCAACCGTCAACCGAAGGCGCGGAACCGGCATCGGTGACGGTTCTCAACAATCACGAAGTCGAAGGCATTCTCGGCCGGCCGGTGCTGAGCGCCGACGACGAAAATATGGGACGCATCGTTGACGTGATTGTCGATCGCAGCGGCCGAGTTCGCGCCGCGGTCATCGATTTTGGCGGCTTTCTCGGCGTCGGAAGTCGCAAAATTGCGGTGGACTGGAGTGCCCTGCACTTTCCGCCGCCCGGTCAGCCAAATGCCAAAGTCACGCTTGATCTTACCCGCGACCAGGTCAAGGCGGCCCCCGAATACCAGGACGGCAAACCCATCGTCGTTCTAGGTGCGCTCGGCAAGCTCGAGCCACTGCCGTTTGAATGACGCGCACTGTTTGCAAACACGCGCGAAATCGAAACGCGAGTCCGTGGACGATTGCTGGAGACGCATCCTGCGCTCAAATCTCTCTCGCCGCATTTACCAGCATCCCGAGCCGCCGCGAGGTGCGGATGCCGCGCCAGTAATCGCGCAGCCGGCCGATAGCGAGCCGCCTTCGCCATCGCGCCGCAGCCTGCGCGGCCTCGATTGGTTCGTCTTCTTCGTCGCCGACGTGCAGACCGGTTTTGGTCCGTTCGTTTCGGTCTATCTCACTGCGCAGCGCTGGACTCAGATCGATATCGGGCTGATCCTTTCGGTCGCGGGTTTCGTTACGCTAATCGGACAAATGCCGGGCGGCGCCGTCGTTGACGCTGCTCGGTCAGAGCGTTTCGTCGCCGGGCTCGGCGTGGCGGCGATCTGCGTGTGTGCGCTCACTTATGCGGCGCTGCCGATCTTTCCGGCTGTACTCGCAGCATCGATCTTGCATGCAGCGGCGAGCTGCGTGCTCGGACCCGCGATCGCCGCGATCAGCCTTGGCCTGGTTGGCCACGCCACGATTGGCGAACGGCTCGGCCGCAATGCCCGCTTCGCCTCGATCGGCAACGGATTGGCGGCGGCGGCGATGGGAGCGTGCGGCTATTTCCTTTCGGCGCGCGCGGTCTTCATTGTGACGGTATTGCTGCTTGTTCCGGCGCTCATTGCGTTGCGTTCAATTGCCGAAAACGAAATCGATCCGGAGCGTGCCCATGGCGCTCCGCCGCGCTTCGTCGGCGCCAAGCCGCCGATCAAGCCGCCGATCGGACCGGGGGCGCTGATGCAGAACCGGCCGCTCCTGATCTTCGCCGGCTGCCTGCTTTTATTTCATCTCGCCAATTCAGCGATGCTGCCGCTGGTGGGCAGCGTCGTGACGATGCGGTCGGCGCGCTGGGCCACGCTGATCATCGCCGCATGCATCGTGGTGCCGCAGCTCGTAGTTGCGATTTTGTCGCCTTGGGTTGGCAGGCGCGCGCAAATCTGGGGGCGGCGGCCGCTGCTGATCATCGGCTTTGCCGCGCTGCCGATCCGCGGCCTCTTGTTCGCCTTTATTTCCAATCCGACGGTGCTCTTGGCGGTGCAGATTTTCGACGGCGTGACGGCGGCGGTATTTGCCGTCATGGTCCCTCTGGTGGTGGCCGATCTCACGCGCGGCACCGGCCATTTCAACCTCGGCCAAGGCATTCTCGGCACCGCGACCGGAATCGGTGCGGCGTTGAGCGCGACTTTGGCCGGCTATTTGACTGATCGTTTCGGCAGCGCGACGGCCTTCGCCAGCTTGGCGACGATCGCATTAGCCGGCTTGATGCTGGTCTGGTTTTTGATGCCGGAAACCCAGCCAGCCAAAGTGGCCGAAACTCAGTTGGCCAAGTCGCGCGATCGAGGGGCACGCGAATCCGCCCGTCCTCGCGCAAGCGGGAACCAAGGGTGACTACCGAAAAGCTGGCCTAGTGCGCCGGCGCCTCGTCCGCAACCAGCCGCAGATGCGGCGCGGTTGCCGTCATCATGCTGCGATAGACGCTCAGATAGTCCTGCGCCATGCGGCGCGCGGTAAACCGCTCCTCGAAACGATGGCGCACCTTTTCGCGGGACAAATGTCCGAGCCGGTCAACCGCGCCAATGGCGCCGTTGACGTCCTCGACAACAAATCCGGTGACCCCGTCGTCGACCACTTCCGGCGCCGAGCCGCGGTTAAAGGCGATAACCGGCGTGCCACACGCCATCGCCTCGATCATGACCAAGCCAAACGGTTCCGGCCAATCGATAGGGACCAGCAATGCGATCGCGCCGCTTAAGAATTCGGATTTCTCGCGGTCGCCGATCTCGCCGATAAATTCACAATTGCCGTTGGCCAGCATCGGCTTGATTTGCTCGTTGAAATAATCTTGGTCGACCTTGTCGACCTTGGCGGCGATTTTGAGCGGCGTGCCGCAATGCTCGGCAATGCGAATGGCGTAATCGACCCGCTTTTCCGGCGCGATGCGCCCGAGAAATGCGAAATACGACGGCTTGATCGGCTTCGGCGCCAAAAGCTGGGCTGGAAGGCCATGATGCACGGTGCGCACCCAGTGCGCCAGCGGCAGCGGCCGCCGTTGCGCATTTGAGATGGAGATCACCGGTACTGAGGAAAACTCATTGAAGATCGGCTGATGCTCTGGCAGATCAAGCCGGCCGTGCAGGGTCGTCACAAAGGGCGTGACCTGCCGCGAGAGCAACGAGAACGGGTAATAGTCCAGGTGGCAATGGATGAAATCAAAATTGGCCGCGCTCTGATAGACACGCTCGAGCATCAGCATGTGCAGCGCGTTGGGGTCGCGGACTGAGCCGTCTAGGCGCAAGGCGCGCGGCCATACCGGTTCAAGCCGCGCCGACGTGACCGAATCGCCGCTGGCATAGAGCGTAACCTCGTGCCCTAACGCGATCAGTTCTTCCGTCAGCCAGGACACGACCCGTTCGGTGCCGCCATAGAGCTTGGGCGGGATGGCTTCAGTCAATGGCGCCACTTGTGCAATGTGCATCGAAAAGTCCCTCGATTCTTGTTGAGTCCTCACCCCGGCGACTACCGACAACGTCGAAACTGCGAAAAATTTCAAATTATGGACGGAACTTAATTTTTCGCAGTGTTTGGAACTTTTGTGCCTGATGCTGCATTGGTACCGACACGCCGCACTGCGAGCTGATGCTTGCCAATGGTCGCCCCAATGGTCGCCATTGGCGCCGCTGTAACACTCTGCACCGTAATTTGATTCAGACGCGCCGCGCGGCGGGAACGAGGAAGGTTCCAGGCCGTTCAGACGAAAGTGGAGCCCATCACGGGGAGGCTCACAGCATCGTCAGGGGAGATGACACGTGCATGGCTGAACTGACCAGTTACGTCGCGTCCCCCCTCGCATTCATCTGTCGTTATGTCCGTCTGCGGCCGTTCTCTCATGCCGTGATTCTGGCGGCCGTGCTCGGCGCCGTGATCTGCTCGGTGAGCACGCAATATGGCATCAAATTCCTCGTCGACACGCTATCCAGCGGCGTCAATGCCTCAGCCTGGACAGCCTTCTTTCTGCTCGGCGCTCTGATTGCCGCCGATAATCTGTTGTGGCGCGTTGCCGCCTGGATCGCCAATTACACCTTCGTCGGGGTGACCGGCGACTTGCGGCGTGATTTGTTCAGCCATCTGATGGGCCACTCGCCGAGCTTCTTTGCCGAACGCATGCCTGGCATGCTGACGAGTCGCGTGACCGCGACGTCCAACGCCATGTTCACGGCTGAAAACATGTTCATGTGGAACGTGCTGCCGCCTTGCGTTGCCACCGTCGCGGCGATTGCGCTCGTCCTTACAATCAGCTTGCCGATGGCGGCCACTCTGGGGGTGATCGCCGGCATCATGGTCTTGGTGATGTTCCGCCTGGCCGCCGCCGGACGTCCACTACACCATGACTTCGCCCGTAAGGCCGCCGCGGTCGACGGTGAGATGATCGACGTCGTCAGCAATATGTCGCTGGTGCGTGCTTTCGGCGGCTCTTTGCGCGAGCACCGCCGCTTCGACGCCACCGTCAGTCGCGAGATGGCGGCCCGCCGCTGCAGCCTGTTCTATCTGGAAAAGCTGCGCATCTTTCACGCCGTCGTCACGATATTGCTGACATTGGGGCTGGTTGCCTGGGCGATCATGTTATGGCAGCGCGGCGAAGCGACCACCGGCGACGTCGTTCTGGCCTGCACACTAGCGCTGTCGGTTCTCAACGCGACACGCGATCTCGCCGTGGCGCTGGTTGATATCACCCAGCACATCGCGCGGCTGTCGGAAGCCGTCGCCACGCTTCTGGTGCCGCACGAGCTGCGCGATGATCCGCACGCCGAACCGCTCGTCCGTCGCGGCGCCAGCGTCAAATTCGAACGCGTCGATTTCATCTATCCCGACGGACAGCGCATCTTCCAGGACTTCTCGCTCAGCATCATGCCCGGCGAGCGTGTCGGCCTGGTCGGTCACTCTGGCGGCGGCAAGTCGACATTGTTCGCGCTGCTACAGCGCTTCTACGACGTGCAAGTCGGCCAGATTTTGCTCGACGGCCAGAATATCGCACGCGTCACCCAGGAGAGCCTGCGGGCCGCCATCGCCATCGTGCCGCAGGACATTTCGATGTTCCACCGCTCGGTCATGGAGAACATCCGCTATGGCCGGCCGGAGGCCAGCGACGATGAAGTCATGCAGGCGGCCTTTGCCGCGCGCTGCGACTTCATCGAGCAATTGCCGCAAGGCATGCGCACAATCGTAGGCGAACGCGGCGTGAGGCTTTCCGGCGGTCAGCGGCAGCGCATTGCTATCGCCCGCGCCTTCCTCAAAGACGCGCCGCTTGTCTTGCTCGACGAAGCAACATCGGCGCTCGATACCGAATCCGAAGAGGCGATACGCGAGGCGCTCACATTGCTGATGAACCGGCGCACGGTCGTCGCCATCGCGCACCGCCTTTCAACCGTGCGCAATTTCGATCGTATCGTCGTGCTGCAAACCGGCCGCGTCGTTCAGGATGGACCGCCCGATGTACTCGTACGCCGCGAGGGCCTCTACCGCCGGCTCGTGCAGCGCGAAATGAACCGCCTGACGCAGCAGGCCGCCTGACGCCCGGCTCCCGCGCCCAATCCGTAAAGCACATATTTAACCGCAACCCAGCCGCAGCGTTTCGGCTTGCGCGTGCGATCAACTCGGCGCTCGTCTAAAACGGAATGATTTTAGATTGATCCGGTATTTCTTTTTAGCTTGTCGTTTGCATGATCTTTTCGGAAAACCGGTACCCACTTTTCCGGATCATGCTCTAGTATGGCGACACTTCTGCGTCTGGAAACGCAGCGATGGACCAGATCACCAATCAGCCGCCGCCGCTCGAACCGTATAATCTTTGGCACACCGACCGCGCACTGCGCGAGGCGCTTGTGCGCGAGCGGGCCGGATGGGCGGTCGACGAACTTGCCGCATTTGGCAAGACCCTCGGCGAGCCGGAAACGATCCGGCTCGGCTTTGCCGCCAATGTCAATCCGCCAGTGCTTCACGCGTTCGACCGCTACGGTCACCGCATCGATGAAGTCGAATTCCATCCGGCATGGCACGCCTTGTTGTCGCTTGCCGTCGAAGCCGGGCTGCATTCCAGTCCGTGGGCCGCCCCGCGCACAGGAGCCCATGTCGCCCGCGCCGCCGGGACCTTCATGCTGGCGCAAGTTGAAAGCGGCGTGTATTGCCCGATCGCGATGACTTACGGCTCGGTGCCGGCGCTGCGCCACGCGCCGGCTTTGGCGGCGGAATGGCTGCCGCGCATTTTCGCCCGCCGATACGATCCGCAATTCCGCCCGGCCAAAGAGAAGACCGGCGTCTTGCTCGGCATGGCAATGACGGAAAATCAAGGCGGGTCGGATTTGCGCACCAACACGACGCGCGCGGAATTTATTGCGAGCGATGGGCAGCGCCGGGTGTTCCGGCTGACGGGACAGAAGTGGTTCATGTCGGCGCCGATGTGCGACGCTTTTTTGGTGCTGGCGCAGGCGTCAAGCGGGCTGAGCTGCTTCCTGCTGCCTCGCTGGCGGGGCGACGGCGAGCGCAATGCGATCCACATTTCGCGGCTCAAGGACAAGCTCGGCAATCGCTCCAATGCGTCAAGCGAAGTGGAGTTCGCCGGCACCGAGGGCGAACTGATCGGCGAAGAAGGCCGCGGCATTCCGACTATTATCGAGATGAGTAATTACGCACGGCTTGATTGCGCGATCGGCTCATCGGGCTTGATGCGCCAGGCGGTGGCGCAGGCAATTCATCACGCCTCGTATCGAGTCGCATTCCAGAAGAAGTTGATCGATCAGGCGTTGATGACCAACGTGCTCGCCGATCTCGCGCTGGAATCGGAAGCCGCCACGGTGCTGACCATGCGGTTGGCGCGCGCTTACGATGAAGACGATGCGCTGGCGCTCGCTTGGCGGCGCGTCATGACGCCGGCGGCAAAATTCTGGATTTGCAAGCGCGCACCGCCGGTGGCCGCCGAAGCGATGGAGGTGCTCGGCGGCAGCGGCTATGTCGAAGACTGCGTGCTGCCGCGCATCTACCGCGAACTGCCCGTGAACTCGATCTGGGAAGGCGCCGGAAACATCATGTGTCTCGATGTGTTGCGCGCGCTTGAGCGCGTGCCAGGCGCCGCTGAGCTGCTGTTAGCTGAAATTGCGCAAGGCGCGCACGCCGAGCCCCGGCTAAGGAATGCCGTAAGCCGCTTGGAGCGCAAGCTCACCGCGCTTGATTGGAAGGATGAGGCGCAGGCGCGCGTGATCGTGCGCGATCTTATTCTGGCGATGCAGGCCGCCCTTTTGCTTGCGCATTCACCCTCGCCTGTGGCTGAAGCTTTTTGTTCCTCGCGTCTGGGCGATGGGCCCGGCGGCACGTTCGGCTTGCTGCCGTCCGGCGCCGACCTTCGTGCGATCGTCGATCGCGCCGCACCGCGGCGCAGTTGATGGTGAGCCCCGAAATGATCACACCTCGTCGACGGCTCATCGCTTTCGCATTGCTCGGCATGATCAGCGGCGCAATCTCGGCGACCGGGATTGTGGCCTTTGCCCCGCCTGGCGATGTCGCCTTGCTCCTCATCTTTTTCCTGCCGGGATTGGCTTTCGGCCTGATCGTTGGGTCCACGCTGGTCTACGGTGGCTGGCTGGCGTCAAAGCGTCTTCCCGCATGGATCGTTTTCGCGACGCTTGGGCATTTTGCCGCCGCGCTATGTATCATGGCACTAACTTGGCGCTTAGAGGCTGCTTTGCCCATCACTGAAGGCTCGGCGACACTGATTGCCGCGGCTGCGGCCGGGACAACGGGCGGAGCCCTACTTGCCGGCGCCAATCGATTGCTCGTTCCAGGCGCGAGCTGGATCGCGCCGACGATCGTCGGTGGCGTGCTCGGCCCTCTCGTCATGCTCCACGATCTTGGACCATTTCTCGGCAGACTCATGTTTTATTTGATTTGGCAGGCAGGCTATGCCGCAGCGCTTGCTGCGGCGTTGCCGGTGCCCCAGCGTGCACAAGATCTGAAAGCAATCAGAAGGATCTGATAAATGCCGCGTCGCCAGCACGTGATTGCTTCAGGCTGAAGCGACTGTCGTTCTATGCGCTAATGCCGCGCAGCAGAGCCGGTCGCGTCTTCCTGGCGAAACTCGGCATCATATTCCATGATGTCGCGCATCAATTGTTCGATCAACTGCTGCCGAACCGTGCCGTTTTGCGTACTGGTTAGCTCGGCCACCGTCTTGGCGACCGCAGTCAGCACTTCGTCGGTATCGACAGTATCCGGCTCGCCCCCAGCGGCGGGGTATTCGGCAAAAAAGTCGTCGATCAGCTCGACCATCATGCAATGGAGGCACGGGCGCTCTTCTGCTTGGTCTTCTGGCATGAGCAGCATCCTTTCGAGCCGAATGTAGGTAATATTTTGGGCGATTGCCATGCTGCGACAATTGCCGTTTTCTTCGCCCGATCAGACAGGGCGTTCGTACCGTTGATATCGTTGCTCACGTGATATCGTTGCTCACGCCCAGCGAGTTCGAATTACCGGTGCTGGACGGACCTTCGACGATGTGCGCGCCACCCAAACAATGCAAAATAAGAGGCGCCGTAAGGGGCTGAGCAAAAAGATAAGGGCGCGGCTAAGCTCGCCCTGACTCCGGCGTCAACAGCTGGCCTTCGAGCCACCTGCATCGAGGGAATCGTTCTCGTCGCGACCATTGGTCAGGGTTTCGCCGGTGCCCTTCGCGATCATCGATAGGGCCTCGCTGACATATGGCAGGTAGCGGCGCCCGGCCGGGGTAAGGATTAGCTCCCGCGAACGATCAAAGAGCTCAATATCGAGCCATTCTTCGAGCGAACTGATGCCATGACTGATCGCCCCCGGCGTCAATTTCAGTTCCTCGGCAGCCCGTTTAAAACTGCCGCAGCGAGCGGCGGCTTCGAAAAGACGCAAGCTATTGAGCGGTGGTAACTTTAGCGGCATGGCGCGGTGATCAATATTCACCGCGTTTTATTCCCTCGATGCCAAGCTCAATTACGCTTTCTTTTTGAGATGATAGCTAGGTTGATTTTCGCCATTGCCGCAACCTCCACTTCGCCGAGGGCGCGCAGTGTGCTTTATGCGCAACAGTTTACGAAAACCATCACAATGCAACTCACTTTTGTCCGATTCATACTCAAGGTGCCATCCATCAGTCGAATGTGAGGGATCATAGGATGTACATCAAACTCGCTGTTCGCTCCGCGCTCGTCGTCGCGCTATTTGGCATCGGATTGGCTGTGACGACGCCCGCGCGCGCAGATGTCGAAGTGGGTACGTTGAGTTGTCGAGGCGTGGGGACGGCAAGCTATATCATCGTATCGGACCAGCCTCTCGATTGCGTTTTCACCCCGAGAGCCGGCGGTCCGCCCCAATATTATCAGGCGACCATTCACCGCTTGGGTGCGCAAGTTGGCTTCAGCAGCAATGTCGCATTGGGATGGATTGTTTTCGCGCCAACCCCGCGGGTCGGACCCGGCGCCTTGGCCGGCATATACGGCGGCGTTTCCGCCGGAGCGGCAATAGGCGTCGGCGTAGGCGCTAATGGCCTGGTCGGCGGCAACAACTCATTTGCATTGCAGCCGGTAAGTGTCGAGGGCCAGTCCGGACTCAACGTCGTTGCCACCGCGACCAAACTCGATCTGCAAGCAGTGGTGCCCCAGCATTATAGGACTCGCCACCACCATCGCTGATGGCGGCCAATGCCATAGCAACCTGAAAGAAACATTGCAGCAATTCGGCCGAATCTATCTTTTGCTCATTCGGCCGGCTCCAAACTCGTCGCGCAGTAAACTCTGCGCGACCTTGGCCATTGCAGCAAATTGGCGTGATCAATCAGCAATGCTTCCGACCTGCCGGTAATCGCGTCCTCTTTGATATCGCGCGCGCCAAAGCGGTATCGCGAGTGTCCCGGTGGCGATCGCGTACAATCTGTTTCTCGATCGGTTCACCAGCGGTATCGCCCGAGGCGCCGCGCCTCCGCGGATCGCCGCGACATCGCAACCGATGGCCTGACCCGCATGTGGCCTGCAACCGGCGCACTAGTCGCGTCGTCTTTGACGTCGCGCCCGCGGGCGGGCCGCCTTTCGGCCCCTTGCAGTTCCCGTGATCGCATTTTTGCCGCCGACAGCTCGGCTACTTTCGCGGCGTCCGCGCGCGCCAATATGCGATTTTCCCTCACGCTCCTGTTGGTAGGTCTGGCCGCGTGCCTCTTTCCGTTCGGACTTTGCCAGGTTCCGCTTGTTTTCGCGCTTGCTTTCGTACTTTGACGCACCGGCTTCCTTTAGGGCAATAGCGATGGCCTGACGGCGGCTCTTGACCTTCCCACCCTTGCCGCCGCGCCCGCTTTTAAGCTCGCCATGCTTGAATTCGTGCATGACGCGGCCCGTAGTCTTTCTTTGACGCGGAGATGTTTGTGGCATGGCTAATCCTCTCTGAGCATTTTGCGTTACAACAGATCAACGCATTGCGAGTGAGTTTGGTTTAAAGTTCAGCGACGGCGGGCTGAGCACGTGGCGAGCGGCGCCACACGGCGCGGCCGGCTCGCCCACGCCTTTCCTCGCGCCCGGCGCAGGGGTCGAATCTGGAAGGTCTGCGGGGGAAGTGGTTGCGGGGGTAGGATTTGAACCTACGACCTTCAGGTTATGAGCCCGCTGCAAACCGCCCTTAAGCTATTGATCGGATTAAGCGCGCAAATCGTCATGTGCCCTCAGTGTGCCCAAGGGCCTTGCCACGAGTGGTCCGAGGGAAATCCTTCCTCCCCTTTAAACCGCCGCAAATAGGGTGGACCTTTGTAAGTGCCGGGTGCGTAACTTCGGGGACACGCACCAATGAGCGACGACGACGAAACCCTTCTACACGAAACGTACGCCGGTCACTTCGACATGGACGAGGCATTCTGTGCCCGCATGCGTATGGCCATAGCGGCAGGGCTGGAAACTGCGCCGATTGGTGTGGTCACCGCGCCTGGAACTAAGAAGCCCAAATACTTCCCAGCAGAGCCCTCATCGCTAGCCTCCTCGCACGACGCTATGGAGAATGCTTAGAAGAGCGCGTTATGGGCCGTGGTGTGAATTGGTCGCAAATAAGCAACCGCAAGCGGATGCATCGACAGGGCATCGAAGACATTAAAGGCAAAACTCCGCTTGTTCGTGATCGGCCTCCAAAACAGCGTCGCAGCAAACTAAGCAAGGCCGAACTTCGTGAGCAAGCAGAGGCAGCATTCGTTGCTTGGCGCGAATGTCAGACAGCCAAAGACAAATAGCGTGCATCAAGTTTGCACTTGAGTGCGCTATTCTTCTTCGGTCGGACTGGAAGTGAACGTCAGCCGCTCACTTGTTCACCGGCCGGTTTCGACAGCCCAACGGATGCCGTCCGGGAACACGGCACGTAGCGGGATGAAGGCAAAGCCGCTAGTTCCGGCAGGGCTGGCGGCTTTGCTGTTTAGAGTGATCGCTCTATAAAAGTGAGACGCCCTAGCGCGACTGTCGGCCAAGTCTGCAAAGCCTATGGAGGTGGCCGTGAAACTTCGCCTGCTTCTCACCAGCATTCTATTCCTGTTTGCACAGATCATCCCGACGCTGCAAGCGCAAGAGACGCTGGACTTCGCTAAAATCACTTGCGATCAGTTTGTGGAGGAGAAACTCGCGACGCCCTCGCGCGACATCGTGATGTGGCTTAGCGGATACTACCACGGCAAGCACACCAACACGATCGTTCTACCCCAAACACTCAAACAGAATGAGTACAAGGTTTATTCATATTGCTCCCGACACCGCGATACGACCGTCATGGATAGCATGATCGCCTCGGACAAGTGAGGGCCTTCCCACTAGCAACAGATGCCCTCCCTTCGTCGCTTCCCACCGCCTTGGACTGTCGGGGATATTAGTGCCGCCTTCGTCGTGAAGGACAGCAACTGCCAGCAGCTTGCGTATGTCTATTTCGAGGATGAGTCGGGACGAAGATCGGCGGTGAAGCTGCTCACGAATGATTGCGCGAAGGATTGCGGTGAATATCGCCAAGCTGCCGCGGCTGTTGCCGTAATCAGCTTCCCGCTTAGGCGAGTTAACAAAAGATCAGGCCCAAAACTACCGTGACTACAAACAGCGTAAAGAGATTTCCCTTCCAGGTCGGCCTGAGTGCGCATTCAGCGCACTGACGCGTGATCTCGGCAACTGGACCAGAGCGAAGGCGGATATCCATTTTCAAACTCCTTGCCTCGCTTGCACGTAGGAACGGTTACCTCGCCGCGCAATTAAAAAATGGGATTTCGCTAACTAAACCAACAATGTGTGTTGCTTGTCACAAATGAAAAGCTCCAAACGTGACGGCAGTCACGGATTCCCCTTGCCTTGGCCTGGCAACATCAACATCGTTAAAGACAGGAGGTTGGCCATGAAAAAGGAACTGATGTTGTTGGCCCTCCGCTTCGCACTATTCGCCGCGCCGGTTGCTATCACGTACTTCGTCAGCCTGGAGGGATACTTCGGCTGAGCTATCGCGTAACACGATGCGCAGGGGGATCAAATCCTGCGCTTGGGCTTAACGCTTCTCAACCACCAAGCCCCGCCGCAGCGTTAGTCTATCGGCCACTGACCAAAATGGGCTGGGACGTGATCTGACGCAATGCGCTGCGCCATGCTTTGAACTTCATCAGGAGGGTAATCCTCAGTATCGCGTCCCGCGTGCTGGACGCCCACACACGAGACAGGGCCAAGACGCGCAGTGACATGGGTGTCGACGCGCCTATGAAAGATATAGGTGCTGTTCGTCGGCTTGAACGTGACGTTCACCCCCGCTTCGGTCACGACGGGATCAAAGTCGCTTATAAGCGGATGTTTGATCGGGCTGGCGGATGGCGGCTCTACACGTCTTCTGCTCCGGCCTTGAGGCCAAAGACGATAAAGCACCCTTTTGAGCCAAGAACGCACTGACGGAAGCGGCGTCATCGGTGTGGGGCCAATGTCGCTTGGTTGCACTAGCGCGCTGGGAGATGCCTCGGTAGGTATCCGCTTGGTCGTTGCTTCAATCTCAACTCGCCTAATGGCGTCCTCCAACATCAAGCGCTCACCGTCGAAGTCTGCTTTGTTAAACCGACGCTTGCCAAGCTGGTATGACTGCGCGGCGCGTGCGCGATTATAGATGGCGCGCCGGTCCTCAAAGGAATTTATCTTTAGAGCGGCGACGGCCCGACTGATCGCAGAATAATAGTCGGCCATACGAAACCTCAAGACTGAGGACCGTGCTTACACCGGCTGGTGGAGATTGAGCCAGAAGCCGTGTAACAGATGTCGCGCGATGCTACCAAATCAGAATTGCGCCGACGCAACAACGAACAAAATAGTGAGCTTCAATTGCGCTTTCACCAATTATTATTTGCCTAATCCGAATTTAGATCAATGCGAAGGTTGTTGGCACCGACATAGCGCGCAACCGCTCCAGCAAGCACGATCAAACCAGCTACGACGAGAACCGGGAACATGTCTTGCGTTCCGATCCAGTAATAACAGGCGGTCCCACTGATTGCGATGAGGATGCTTGCCCACATCAGAACATTTCCGATCAGCTTTAGCATCTTGCCCCCTCTGTCTCCGCGATTAGAAGCAACCCTACGCTATGGGTCCAGAAAGAGAGACGATAACGACTTCACCACCGACCGGTCAGAATGTAGCGAATTGCGCTGCCAATTACCCACGGAATGGCAGCTACCCAACTGAAGAATGCAAACAATTCGTCGTGGCCGAACCAGTAGTCAGCGACGCCAATTGCGAGAATGATCGCCGCTACGATACAGCCGAACCAATAAATTATATCTGCAAGATCGGACAGCCTCTGCAAGACCCCCAGTCGGCCTTGCTGTGTTCCGCAGTATCTCTGCTCGTGAAGTGCAGGTTGAGGAATTGCTCACAGAATTTGCGGAGGGCATGGCGGCGCGCTTCCGTCCGCGCCAAAAGAAAAGGCCGCTTGGCGGCCTTAGTTTTTGAGGACTGGAATGGTCCCACATCCTCACAAAGGACCATTCCTGAAGCGGTTAAAGCATGTTGATGCTGTGGAAACCTGTGACCCATGTCACAAATCTAGGATTGTTTACATTTATTACATCCTTGTTACACGGGGGCAGATGATTTCCACACGCAATATAATTTTATAGCGCGTGGTATGGGTCTCGGATTCTCGCACAAAATTTACGAACCACTAAGCGGGGCTGTCGCCAAAGACTGTGCAGACATTTGCTGGTCATGCGTCGCTACAAGTGACTATGGATCGCTACGGGCACCTATTTCCGAGCGAGGATCACAGGCACGCAATGGATCAGATTGCGCGACACTTATTCGCAGGATCGCTGTGCGAACATTGAACCTCGCCATGTGCCTTCTATGTGCCTTCCATGTGCCTTCCATGTGCCCACGATTAGCGGGCACCAGCGGGGACGAAACAGTATCACGTTGCAATTAAACGAAATTCGCTGGGACGTTCTGAGAAACGTGCTATGCAAATTGAAATCCCGCTAAACACTTGGCTTAGCGGGATGAGATTGGTTGCGGGGGCCCGAAACCACCGAAAGTTTCCAATCTGTGTCGCGGTTTGACTTCGACATTCCCTCGACGGCCGCATCCCCAGCGACCAAGCATGGCGGGCGGCGCATACTCTCCACCGATCGTGATAGCGGCGTGTCCATGATTGGGTATTATGCTGTCTCAGTCCCCCTGCCAGACGCAAACAATGAGACGGCGATGTCCGCTGTGGGTCAAAAGCAGACATCGGATTGCCGGCTATTGATGTCCGCTGTTCCCCCAAAAGCGGACATTGCCGCGCGTGATTAGGATGTCCGCTTTGTGCCAATAGGCGACATCGGCCCTACTCGCGAGAGCGGGTTTGAGCTAACCTTTGAGCGTAAGTTGCACCGGGAATGCCAGTTGTTAGGGCGCTTCCGTGAAACTTCCTCGTCGACGATTTCTGCGTCTGGCCACGGCCGGTGCCACGCTGCCTGCATTGCACCGCGCTGCCGCAGCACTCGACTATCCGACGCGGCCGGTGCGCATCATCGTCGGCTTTGCCGCTGGCGGCTCGGCCGACATCGTCGCGCGGCTGACAGGGCAGTGGTTGTCGGAGCGACTCGTCCAGCAATTCATCATCGAGAATCGGACGGGCGCCGGCACCAACATCGCGACTGAGGCAGTCGTGAACTCCCCTCCCGACGGCTACACGCTGCTCTTGATCACGGCGGCGAATTTCATCAACGCGACACTGTACGAGAAGCTCAACTTCAACTTCGTCCGCGACATCACGCCAGTCGCGGGCCTCAGCCGCGAACCCGCCGTGATGGTCGTGCATCCCTCGGTCCCGGCCAATACGGTTCCGGAGTTTATCGCATACGCCAAAGCCAATCCGGGCAAGATCAACTTTGGTTCGGGCGGCATGGGCGCCCCGTCCCACGTTTTCGGCGAACTCTTCAAGATGTTGACCGGGGTCAGCATGGTCCATGTCCCTTATCGCGGTGCCGGCCCTGCACTGACCGGACTGCTCGGCAACCAAGTGCAGGTCTACTTCTCTCCTCTGTCCGCGGCGATCGAATACGTCAGGACCGGCAAATTACGCGCTCTCGCAGTGACCACCGCAACGCGCTCGGAAGCACTGGCCGATGTTCCGACGATGAGCGAGTTCGTACCAGACTATGAGGCGAGCAACTGGTATGGCATCGGCGCGCCGAGGAAAACGCCCGCCGAGATCATTGACAAGCTAAACAAGGAGACCAACGCCGTGCTTGCCGATCAGCGGATGAGAGCGCGGATTGCCGATCTCGGTGAAAAGATGCTGAGCGGGTCGCCCGCCGACGCCGCGACGCAGATCGCCGAGGAAACGAAGAAATGGGGAAAGGTAGTCAAGTTCTCTGGCGCACGAGCAGACTGAACCAGCGAGCAACACCACAAACCGATATTCCATGGTTCCCATTACGCGAATGTTCGGCGATGTCTACTTTGGGCCAAAAGATGAGATTCAGTAACGTTCGGCGCATGTCCGCTTTACCTCCAAAAGCAGACATTAATTGAGCGCAGCGGGATGTCCGCTTTGTGCCAAAAGCGGAAGTCAGAGTTAATTGAACTAGACAAGCGCCAACCCCGGGGTTCGCAACACCCAAACCAGGTCTAAGCCATGAGTGAACGGCAGGTACGACCAATGAGCCAAACGACGATTGCAGCGATCAAGGCGACGACCCTGAGGATCGGATAGCCTTCCGCCCAACTAATGAAGAAATCGCCGGTCACAAAAATCACGATCAGGCCAGCGAGGACGGTCGCCAGCCAATAGAAGGCGCGACCGAGACGCGCCTCAGTTTCGCTCGATTGCCACCAAGCGTCTTCATCATTCATCCAGATCATCGGAACCTTCTGTGTGCCGAAGCGAAGCCCGCGGCAGTGCATCGTTGTGACTTGAATCGCCCTATTTTTGACCGTTCGTTTGCGGTTGCGTTTCGGGAATGATGTCGACGATTTTTCCCGACATAGCATTTACCAAAAGAATTTGATCTTTCATTTTCGAATAGCCGTAATCGGCGAGCTGCGGGATCTGCTGAATCAATTCCAACGGAAGACCATCCGGCTTGACGACTTTTGGCAGCTTGGCGCCGATATTCGGCGTGAAATCTTTGGCAGGTTTGGTAGCTTTGAGCTTGAACTCAACCTCCGTATGCTTGGTCAGCAATGTCTGACGAATTCGTTCGCGCTGGGCGTCATTCAGGTGCAGCTTCGGCGGAGATGGGTTCTGCGGCACGAGATTGCCACCGCTTTGTTCAACCGCGCCGCGCGTGTTATCAGCGGCAGGCGCCGATGCGCTCATCGCTATCAATAAGGCTGAGCACAAAAGAAGATTTCTGTTCAAACGCGTGGCTGGGCTCCGACCTTACGCTCGGCGCTCCCACCATTAAACGAAATCGCGGATAATGGCGTTCCCCCAGAATCTTACCGTGCAACGCGACAAAGTGACCGAGTTCTGCGACATCGAGGCCCAACCAACATGCGGCGATTGCTGTGTTGAACCGACGTGGCTTAAAGCGGCGTACATCATGTGGAGCAACTGGGTTTGGCCAATCTGCGGCAGTGGCTAAGTGTTGGTTTTGCTTTTTATATGCCGCCCCTTCCGAGGGCCGCTTTCGAAGGGCTCAAGCAACCTACGTAATAACGGGGCGAGTTTACTCACTTCATTGCGATGGGCCAAAGTTAGTTTCGCTAAGATCCGTTCCGCGCGGTTGGTCAAGTCGATTAAGACCTCGCGTCTATCCTCTGGATTTGGCCGCCTTACGGCTAAGCCATTCGTGATAAGCCGGTCGATAAGCTCAACGGCACTATTGTGCCGAATGCCCAGGCGTTCGGCGAGAATGCCAATCGTAACGTTCCCTCGCGGCGCACCCTTAATGGCGAGCAGCGCCTGATGTTGTTGAGGATTGAGCCCGATTTTCGCTGCTTGTTGCTCACTGAACTTGAGAAACTGGCGCAGACGATAACGAAATTCAGCCAGGCGCTGGTAATCCGATTCATCAAATGATCGTGCGGCGGCCATTTGAACTAAATTTGAATTTGCGCGACCGAGTTTTGTCCCGTGGGAACTCGCGAGACGATAGAAGTTCAAATTGTGCAGCGCAACTAAACGTCTCGATCGTCGACAGTGGGAACTTGAATGCCGTTTATATCTTAATACGATACATTGACCAGCAGTCGCTTTCAACACGCTTTATAAACTTTGCCCTGCCCTTATGTCCGAAAAACGACTCGCCGATCCGAAAAGCGCAAGATCTGCGACTTTTGGCCGCCTTTTCTGCACCTCAATATATCGTACTACGATATATTACGTAAATGGCTGCTCGCCTGCAGACGAGAGCGAGAAGCTGACATTTAGGACCTAGAAGAACGTCCAAATGAGCACCTGAGAGGGACACAAGGAGCGGTGGCGCAATGAGTTTATTCTCTTTACTTGATCGCAGTCGCACGGTCGCAGGACCTGGCTTTAGCCGCTGGATGGTGCCGCCGGCGGCTCTTTGTGTGCACCTGTGCATTGGCCAAGCCTATGCGTTCAGCGTCTTCAATTTGCCGATGACCAAACTCATTGGCATTTCGCAATCAGCGCCAAACGACTGGACCCTTCCCGAACTGGGGTGGATCTTCTCCCTCGCCATATTTTTCCTCGGCGTCTCATCCGCGGTGTTCGGCCGCTGGGTTGAAGAGGGCGGGCCGCGCCGGGCGATGTTCACCGCCGCCCTGTGCTGGGCAGGCGGTTTCTTCATCTCCGCCATTGGCGTCTACACTCACACTCTGTGGCTGATCTATCTCGGGTACGGCGTCCTTGGCGGCTGCGGACTCGGGATCGGCTATATCTCGCCGGTATCAACGTTGATCCGGTGGTTTCCCGACCGGCCAGGGATGGCAACCGGCATGGCAATCATGGGCTTCGGAGGCGGCGCCTTCATCGCTTCTCCGCTCTCGGTTTGGTTGATGGGCAAATTCCACACGGGGACCCATGTCGGCGTGGCCGAGACATTCATCGTCCTCGGCGTCGTGTATTTCATCTTCATGGTGGTAGGTTCGGTCATCGTCCGCGTACCGGCGCCGGGGTGGAAGCCGGAACGCTATACGCCGCCTGTACAGGCCACGAAACTGATCACCACAGATGACGTTTTCGTCTACGACGCACTCAAGACGCCCCAGTTCTGGCTGATCTGGTGGGTGCTCTGCCTGAACGTGACGGCGGGCATCGGCGTACTCGGGCAGGCGTCCGCGATGAGCCAAGAGATGTTCCCGGGGCGAGTGTCGCCCGTGGCGGCGGCGGGCTTTGTCGGTCTGATGAGCCTGTTCAATATGGCTGGCCGGTTCTTTTGGGCCTCCACATCGGACTATATCGGACGCAAGAACACCTACTTCGTGTTCATGGTCCTCGGCTTCATCTTGTACTGCACCGTACCAAGAATGGGATCGATCGGCAGTGTGGTCGGTTTCGTCTGCTGCTTCCTCGTGATCATCAGCATGTACGGCGGCGGATTTTCTACGGTGCCCGCCTATCTCAAGGACATGTTTGGCACACGATATGTCGGCGCCATCCACGGCCTGTTGCTTACTGCGTGGTCAATGGCTGGCATCTTCGGTCCGGTGCTGGTGAATTATATCCGCGAGTACAACGTCACCCACGGCGTACCGAAGGCCGATGCCTACAACGTCACTATGTACATCATGGCCGGCCTGTTGGTGATCGGTTTCTTATGCAACTTATTCGTCAAGGCGGTGCATCAGCGCTTCTACATGCGGGCCGATCACGACGCTGAAATGGCCCAGATAGCCGTCGGCGCGGCGGGCGAACCGGCCGGCGCCTAAGGAGGAGCTATCGTGTCAAACGCAAACGAAAGGCTGAGTGGTACCACGACGCTGCACCTAGTGCTTGCCTGGGCATGGGTTGGCATTCCGCTCACACTCGGCGTGATTCAAACCATCATTAATTCTTTGAAGCTTTTCCAGTAGATGGTTGCGATGCTTGGTATGTGCGGCGACGGTCGTCATGTCTGCTTTGGGTCAAAAGCAGACATAACGCTCTGAAATCGCCATGTCCGCTTTACCCCTAAAAGCGGACATTGCCTGCCGACAGTTGGATGTCCGGTTTGTGCCAAAAACGGTCTCATGCACTGCAGCAATCAAAGCCAAGGAGACGGTCGTTTTCGAGACTACGCTTCCCGCGACGCGTCCGAGGCAGAAGCTGGCAGTCTCCGTCTCATGCCTGATCCGTCCCGGAGTTACGCCTTGGCGGCGTTCCGTGCAGCCTCGAATACATCGCGTGCGGATGTCGTACCCGCTACGTGCTCCGTACCCTCGACTCCGAGGTCCATCCATCCCGCATTCACGGCCTCAAACATTTCTTCGGCAGGTCCGGTGTGGCCCTTCGGGATGCCGAATTGCTCGAACGCTTCCGTCCACCCTGCACGCGGGACTGCAAAGGCTTTCACGTCGAGATTCAGGACTTCACCCAATTGCTCCGCGACTTCATCCGCGGTGACCATCGAACCAAGCTCGACGACGCGCTGCCCTGACCACGCTGGCCCGGTCAAAAGGGTTGCGACCTCCGTGCCGATGTCGTTCGTCGCGACCATGGTCGATTTCCGGTTTGTCGGATTGTAGTAGACCGGTAGCGTTCCGCCCTGGGCGACCTGCAAGCCGTAGAGGAAGTTTTCGAAGAATCCACCTGCGCGCACAAATGCGATTGGCGATATCAGGTCGCGAAAACCTTGCTCCAGAAGCGACAAGGCCGTGATCATCCCAAGCCCGCTGGTCCTGTTCGCACCCATCGACGAAAGCGCTACCACCCGCGGCGGCGCTACCTTGGTGAGCGCCTCGACATAGTTCGCAATCACGCCCTTGGCTTCTTTGTAATCGGGCGAGGGGGCCCAGACAGCCGGCAACATGACAAACGCGCCTTCCACGCCTTTGAGCGCCCGCTCGATGGCTGCCGAGTCATTCCAATCACCGTCAACCAGTTCCACGCCCCGGTTCGCCCAGCTTGACGCCTTCTCGCGATTGCGGACTAGCGCGCGTACTTCCTTGCCGTGCGCCAACAGATGTTCTGCCGTGGCGCCGCCCACTTTTCCCGTGATTCCCATTACTAAAAACATGCGTTTTCTCCTGATCTTGAGGGACAGAGCACTGCCTCTGTTGGTTCAACGGATGAGCGGCAGAATGGCTCCAACGCCGCCCGTGTTCCCGCTCAAAAGACGGCCAATGCCAGTCTCAAAATTCTGCATTACAGCAAAGTTGGACTGCTGAGGTCCGATGTGGGTCAAAAGCGGACATGACGTCCTGAAATCACGATGTCCGCTTTACCCCCAAAAGCGGACATTGCCGTCTTGGATGTCCGTGCGTTCTAGTGCCAATTGAAACTTCTCTTCGTCGGCAATCACCTTGATCAGGATGCCCGGAATGCAGATTCGTCGGATCCCTCGAGCACCGAGAACAGTACCGGCATAATTTCCTTGGTTGTGACCCTGCCGTTCAAGTCTTTGTCGACCACGACAAGCTGCTGAGCGACGGGCAAACCGACCGGGATCACCATCCTTCCACCAGTCTTGAGCTGGTTAATCAGGGGAGGCGGGATCAGGTCCGGCGCCGCCGTCACCATCACTTTGTCGAACGGCGCGTGCTTAGGCCAGCCGGCATAGCCGTTGCCCACGCGAACTGCGACGTTGGTATAGCCCTGTCGTTTCAGCCGTTGTACTGCTCGTTGCGCAAGCTCGTCGATGATTTCGACGCTGTAGACCCTGCCGGCCAGCTCGGCCAGCACCGCGGACTGATAACCGAGGCCGGTGCCGATTTCGAGAACCGTGTCGTCAGGCTTGAGCTCGAGCAGATCCGTCATCACCGCAACCATCAACGGTTGCGA